>ENA-OWYM01000012-OWYM01000012.1-human-gut-metagenome-genome-assembly--contig:-NODE-12-length-129860-cov-14.032449_pt1 | contig 129860 bp, 128 predicted proteins | sample MGYA00249748_ERZ652082 | MGnify/ENA primary metagenome ERZ652082 (study PRJEB26925, sample SAMN05827187) | human gut metagenome | biome: ENVO:2100002; feature: ENVO:00000062; material: ENVO:00002003...
TACGAGATACTGATCGGTCTCGTGGGCTCGGAGATGTGTATAAGAGACAGCGCTTTACCGTCTGCTCCAGTGCGTTGATGTCCACCGGCTTTGAGAGATGCTCGTCCATCCCGGCGTCCCGGCTCTTCTGCATATCCTCAAGGAATGCGTTGGCGGTCATGGCGAGGATGGGGATGACCCGGCCCAGCGGATTTTCGCCGCTGCGGATGCGCTGGGTGGCTTCGAGGCCATCCATGACGGGCATCTGCACGTCCATCAGGATCATGTCGTACTCGCCGGGCTTGACGCTGGCGAAAGCGTCCACGATCTCCTGACCGTTGGAGCAGATGGTGCAGCGCGCACCCTTGGTCTCCAGCAGCAGCTCCAGAATTTCGGCGTTGATGGCGTTGTCCTCGGCGCAGAGGAAGTTCATCCCGGACAGGGGCGAGACGGCCTCGGCCTCCTCCGGGAGAGCCGGCGCCGTCTGCACCTTGTCCGCCTCGGCGTCGATGGGAAATTCCAGCACGACCTCAAAGCGGGTGCCCTTGCCGGTGGCGCTCTCCACCCGGATGGTGCCGCCCATCAGGTCTATGATGCTCTTGGTGATGGCCATGCCGAGGCCCGTGCCCTGCACCTTGTTGGTGCCGGATTTCTCCTCCCGGGTAAAGGGGTCGAAGAGGGTCTTCTGGTAGGCCGCGCTCATGCCGATGCCGTCATCCTGCACGATGAACCGGTATTTGGCGTAGTGCTCGGTATGGGTAAGCTCGTCCACCGCCAACCGGATGTGTCCGCCTTGGGGCGTATACTTGACCGCATTGGAGAGGATGTTCATCAGCACCTGATTCAGACGGTTGGGGTCGGCCAGCACGTTTTCGTGCTGCATATGGGTCTCCACCGTAAAGGTCTGGCGGCGCTGGCTGGCCTGCTGCCGGATAATGCTGTCCAGCTGGCTGACCTGCTGGGAAATGTTCATTTTTTCGATGTTCAGGGTGGTCTTGCCGCTCTCGATGCGGCTCATGTCCAGAATATCGTTGATGATGCCCAGCAGCAGCCGACCGGAAGTTTCCAGCTTGCCCAGATGTTCGGCCAGCCTTTCCGGCTGGTGCAGCTCGTTTTTCATCAGGGTAGTAATGCCGATGATGGCGTTCATGGGGGTGCGGATGTCGTGGGACATATTGGAGAGGAAGTCCGTCTTGGCTTTGCTGGCCTTTTCGGCTACTTCCAGTGCGGCTTCCACAGCCAGCGTGGTCTGGTGCTCGCCCGTGCGGTCGGACATATCCACGATGCACTTTCTTGCGCCCTGCACATCATTGAGGAAGCCGGTCACATGGAGATAGCGAGGCTCACCGGTCTCCTGATTGACAAATTCACATTCCCATTCCTGCTGGACGCCCTGTTCCATCTGCATCAGACTTTCCAGCCGCGATGCACCGCTGTCGTCTCCGGCAGGGTATAGAACGTGGAGATCCTCCTGCACCGCCTCGGGGGAGAGGCCCAGAATGCGCTGGACATTGGGGCTGACGTATTCCGCCTTGCTGGTTTCGGTGTCGATCATCAGGAACACGTCGTCCACATTGCGGGAAAGGTTCGAGAACAACTCCTCGCGTGCCAGCAGCTGCTGGTCCTTTTTCCGCAGCTTTTGCCGGTTGCTCTGCACCACCAGCAGCAGAGCGGCAACAGCCAGCATACCCGTTATACCGCTCATCACGGCCATGGTGGTGTATTGCAGCCGGTTCATGTTGGCGTTCACAACGCTTTTGGGAGCAATGCCAAGGATCGTCCAGTTCTGGAAGGCGGCAGAACCATAAACCATGTAATAGCCGACGCCATTGATGGAAAACTCAAGGTTGCCGCCCTCCCCGGCAGCAAAAGAATCTTGCAGGGCATCGACCTGTTCTGCCGTAAAACCAGCCGAGTTTTTGAGCAGGGCAAGGATATTGTGCACACCGCTCATGTCCGCGCTGCTGCTGTCCAGTACCACACGGCCATCCGGCAGCACCGCAAAGGTGCTGCCGTGCCCTTCAAAGGCAGAGATCTTCAGGGAGTCCACCAGATCCCTGTTGTTATAGGTGATGGCAATGGCTTCGTAATCAAAGCCCTGATAGCTGCCTTTTTCCGTGGGGACTGCAAACACCATGATCTCCGGCTTGTCCGGCACGACCGAGTTTGCCACGATAGGCTGCTGCTCCAGAATCAGCTGCGACAGCGTCCGACCCAGATCAAGATAGCCTCGTTCACCATCCAGTGTGACATAGGAGCCATCCCGCGAAACGAAGAAAAAGTCTGTAAAATGGTATTCTCCCTTTGCCTGTGAAAGGAAAGAGCAGACATCGGCATCGCTTTGCGCACTTTCCAGATAGGGCGCCCACATCCGCATGACGCCCCAGTTGAAGGATACCTTATTGTAGAGGGTCTGGTTTGCCTGATGATAGATCTCGGTAAGGTGTGCAGTGCTTTCCTCGTAGATGGTGTGCTCCATAAAATCCGTAAAGACAACGAGGCTCGTCAGAATGCTGATGCCGAGCAGCAGCATTGCTATGACCGCGAGGATACGGCTTTTTACAGAGCGTTGCATCTTAGTTTCGTTCTTCAAGAGCTTATTCTCCCTGTACAATGGTCAGATACTCGGAGGGGGCGGGGAACTGCTTGCTGACCGCCAGCGAATCCTTCAGGCAGGAGCGGCTGTCTGCCCCTTCAATGGCATATTCCGTTCGCTTGGTCTTCAGGTTTTCCGGCATGGGGCAGCTGCAGTAGACCTCGTTCTCTATCCACACATCGGTGCCCGCCACAAATACGGTATAGGTGGCCGTATCGTCCAGCGGCGCACCATTGACGGTGAGTTCTTCCAGACGGAACTTGCCCTGCTCGTATTCGGTCACTTTGTATTCCATGCCGCTGGTCACGGGCATATAATTCCGGTGCCGGATGGGGTTTGCACCGTTGTCCTTTACATTCACCAGCCACTCCATCATCTGCCGCAGCTCTGCACCGGTATATTCTCCCTGCGAAACGGCGTAGTTTCCTGCCATCACCCACAAAAGCTGCTGCTTGCTGTAATCGCCGCAGTAGATGGAAGTGGACACCAGCGGCGAGTAGCCGATTGCGATAGACGCATCATAGGTGGTGCGCAGGGCGGTCATCAGCGAGGAAGCCGCAGCGCTGCCGTGGTCGGTCATGTCGATGGAGTATGCGGTATTCTGGGTGAACAGGATCTCGGTTTCGGGGTCTGCTTTGGGGGTGACAAGCTGCTCGTTGAACGCCTCGTATCCGGCCTTGGCATCGTATTCGCCGGTGATCATCTTGTGGCCCACATCTTCCGAAATGCGGAAGATCTCGGTGGAGGCCAGACGCATATACAGATGATTTGCGCTGATGACATCCGCAACGTGTTCCAGAGAGGTGGAGGAGGTGATGTTTACCTCCTTGTTATAAGAGAGCACCGCGCCGCCAGCGGCCAGCTTGCTCTGCCCCTCTGCGCTGTACACGGCCCCAAGGACTTTCAGCACAGCAGCCAGCTTTGCCTCGTCCTGTGCTACCGTGTTGGAAACTGCTGCCTGACACATGGGGTAGGTCAGCAGCCAGCTATCATTGGCGGTCTCGCCGAAATAGGGCAGAATGGATGCGTTAAAGCCGTGCAGGTCGAGCATTACATCCGCTATGCCTGCCGTGGTGCGGATCATGGCGGTCTGCCGCGCATAGAAAGGCTTGGCAATGGGGTTCAACTCCAACCGATCGTCACCGGGCTGCACCCGCACATCCTTGAGGAACTGCTCGTATTTTTCAAAGACCTTCGGCCACACCACATCATCCAGACCGGTGGAGCCGTCCTCGGTCTCGCTCTCGTAGTTCATGCGCCATGTGGTGCCCTCCAGACTCATCAGCTCCGGGATAGCACAGCCCTGCATGGTTTCCAGACAGGTGTAGTCATATCTCCAGTCTGCCTGATAGCCCTTAATGCCGACAGCCTCAAAGGCATCAATGGCCGCCACGAACTCGGCGTAGTTGGTGGGCAGAGGGATATTGTACTGAGCAAACAGATCGACATTTGCAGCCGTGCCGTCCACCTCGGCGCACATGGGCAGCCAGCGGATCGCACCGTCCGGCTCCTGATTGTTGTTCAGGTAGCTGGAATAGAAGGTGCCTGCAACCTCGGTCGTGCTCAGATCCATCAGGTACTCTGCCAGAGGAGCCGCATCGTTCAGGGAGAAGCGGCGGCAGGTGATGATGTCCGGCAGCTGCTCCGCACGGTTCAGCAGGTCGCGGTAGTAGTCCATGGTGTTGAAGCCCTGAATGAAGTTGAACTCATACTCCGGGAACTTCTGTTCCAGCCACGGAGTAAGCTCTTTCATCATGGAGCGGTCCCACAGGTAAAAGGTGATCTGGATCTTGCCGTTCTGGCTGCTGCCCTTGTCAGCCTCGGTCTTGCCGCCGCAGGCGGTCAGCGCTGCCGCAGCGGCCACGCCGCCGGCGGCCTGCAAAAAAGAGCGGCGAGAGATTTTGTTCATCATAGGATGCTCCTCACATTTCCAATATTTTTAAGTTTATCATTATAATAGAGGTGTTTCAAGCGTTTTTGCCCAAAAAAGACGCGCGCGCGGCCTCTTTTGGCCCTCTCCGCCCTCCTTTTGCGTCAGCAGCCCGGAGGGGCAAAAAGAAAAGCACGAAGGCCGAAACCTTCGTGCTTTGTGGTGGGCCAGGCAGGACTTGAACCCGCGACCAAGCGGTTATGAGCCGCCAGCTCTGACCAGCTGAGCTACTGGCCCGCGAACGCGGCGCACTGCCGCGTGTGGACTGACTATAAGTATACCAAAAAAATCCGGAAATGCAAAGCCCTTCGGGCGAATTTATTTTGTGCGGCGGGCGTCGAGCTTGCCCAGCATGAACTCATCGAGCATCTCGGGCTGGAACAGCGGCTCCTTGTAGCCGAAGGCCTCCCGGATGAAGATGAGGGTCACGACGGTCTGACGGCCCGGGTCCAGCCGGAGGGTGTAGAGGGTGTCCAGCGGCTGCTGGGTGGGCTGGTGGAGGGTCAAGTGAAGGGTGAAGCCGCCGTCGTTCTCCCGGCGGCACTCGTAGGCGAAAAGGTCGTCGGGGCTGTGCTGGTCGAGCCGGTCGAAGCAGTCGTCCAGCGGCAGGTCGGTGCGGAACTCGGAAAGGCCGCTGGGGCCGTACTGGCTGCGGCGGCCTTTGTCCTGCTTTGCCAGCAGGAATACGATGAAGCCGAGGATGGCGGCCAGAAGCAGGATGGAAAAAACAGCGTTCATGGATGTCCTCCGATGGAATTTGAATCATGTTTTCCTTATTGTAACACAACCCGCCCCAAATTGTGTTATAATATTTGAAAAATTCCAAAAACTGATGGGGAGCCTGCGCCCTTTCTGCGGGCGGGAGGGACGATATGAAACTCAGATTCACGCGCAAGACATGGTATTTCCTGCTGCTGGCGTCGGCCGCAGCCTCCATGCTCAACGGCTTTGCCGTCCTGAGCGGGAACAGCTTCGGACTCATCGAGCAGGTCGCATTTGCGATGGCGGGCATCTCGGCCCTCTTCCTCGCCGCCGAGAAAGGCTCGGCGGGCTGGGAGAAGCGGAACTTCACCGGTGTGTTCGTTCTGCTGATGGTCAGCTACATGGTCAACGGCTGGGCAGGCTACCTCTGCTCGGCGCTGGCGTGGCCGCTGCTGCTGAGCACCGAGTACAAGCGGGGGATGGCCGTCCAGCGCCAGCTCCAGCTGGTGGGTGCGGCGGAGGCCCTCCACCTGTTCTTCCTGCTGATGGCGAAGTACGGCGGTATGGCCGCGCTGGGCTTCTGGACGAATCTGCTCTGGGTGCTGCTGGCCTGCGCCCGGGGCTGGGCAGCACTGAGTCTCTACAAGATGCAGGAGGACGCATGACGCAGCGGCGGAAAAAGCGCCGCAGCCGCTTCGGGCGGCGGGCCTTTCTGGCGGGGGCAGGCTGTGCCGCGCTGGCCGGCGTGGGGCTGATGCTGCGCCGGGGGCAGACCGTCTCGGCCCTGTCGGTGCCTGCCCCGGAGGCAGAGCCGAACGCTGCTCTGCCTGCAGGAGAGTGGCGGGCTGTCTGGGTGAGCTATCTGGAATGGGCCGGGATGGACTTCTCCTCGGAAGAAGCCTTCCGGGCCGGGGCGGCGGCCCTGATGGACAACTGCCTGTCCATCGGGCTGAACACCGTCATCGTGCAGGTGCGGCCCTTCGGGGATGCCCTCTATCGCAGCAGACTCTTCCCGTGGAGCCATGTCTGCACCGGGGAGCAGGGGAAAGACCCCGGCTTCGACCCGCTGGACGTCCTCATCACCGAGGCCCACAGCCGGGGGCTTTCGCTGGAAGCGTGGGTCAACCCCTACCGTCTCCGTTCCTCGGCGAAGATGCCCGCCGTGCTGGCCGAAAGCAGCCTCGCCAACACCCATCCCGAGTGGGTCTGCGCTGTGGGCGAGGGGCTGTACCTGAATCCGGCCCTCCCCGAGGCGGCGGACTATGTGGTGCAGGGCGTGGCCGAGCTGGTGCAGAACTATGCCGTGGACGGCATCCACTTCGACGACTATTTCTATCCCACCACCGACCCGGCGCTGGACGCGGCCCAGTTCGTCTCCAGCGGCGCGGGGAACTTGGACGAATGGCGGCGGCAGAATGTCACGGCGCTGGTCAAGGCGGCCCACGACGCCGTGAAAGCCGCCGATGCCACCCTCCGCTTCGGGGTCAGCCCGCAGGGCAACCCCGACAACGATCTCTCGGAGCAGTACAGCGACGTCCGGGCATGGCTGACGGCAGAGGGGGAGGATGCCGTGGTGGACTACCTCTGCCCGCAGGTCTATTGGGGCTATGGCTACACCCTCCGGTCCGGCAGCACCCGCTTCGCCTTCGAGAACATCGTGCCCGAGTGGCTGGCCATGCCCCGGGCGGCGTCCACGGCCCTCTATTTCGGGCTGGGGGCCTACCGTGTGGGCAGCGGCGACGGCGGAGCCAACGAGGACAGCCTGAGCCAGTGGTGCACCGGCAGCGCCCTTGCCCGGCAGGTGGGCGACCTGCGCCGTCTCGGTGCGGGGGGATGGGCGCTCTACCGGTACGATTCGCTCTTCCGGCCCGCCCAGCCGGAGCCTGCCGCCGCCGAACGGGCCGCGCTGGCCGCGCTGACTGTGGGCTAAGGCCTTGTATGGAAAATAAAAATGCGGTATACTATAGCAATCGTGCAAAAACAATGTTTTGAGGATAAAAAGTCATGAAAAAGACAAAGCGAATCGTACTGCTCGTTCTGGCGGTGGTGGTATTGCTGCTGGCGGCGTATGCGGGAAAGACCGTGCTGGACCTGAAGAACAGCGCCGCCACGGAGGTGCAGGAGGAGGACAGCACCCGCTGGGCTGAGCTGACCAGCGACCCGCTCACCCTCGAGGGCATCGCCGACGGCTCGGCCAAATACGCCTCGGCGGCGGTGAACGGCAGCCTGAATCTTGTGTTCAACGGCATCTGGAGCCGCCAGACCGACTATTTCACCGTCCCGGGCGGCAGCCTGACCATCACTGGCTATGGCACCGCCGAGGGCACCCAGCGGTATAAAATATCCGTCTGGCAGAAGGTGGCCGGCGGCGCACAGTACGTCAACGACAGCACCTATTACTTCAAGACCGACGGCCAGAACTACCGCTGCGTCATCTCCGGGCTGGACCCGGCGGCCAGTTACCGGCTGACCATCTCCTACGATTCCAGCCGCTACTACCTCTACGGCGGACTCAAGGTGGAGGGCATCGCGGCATGAAGACACAGACGAAAAATTCGCTCATGCTGATGCTCTGCGCCTTTATCTGGGGCACGGCGTTCGTGGCCCAGAGCGCAGGCTCCGGCATGGGGGCCTATTCCTTCCTCGCGGGGCGGAGCTGGCTGGCTGTCCTCGTGCTGCTCCCGACGATGGCCGCCTTTGATGCCCTGCGCAAAAAGCAGGGCGCGGCCTACGGCTGGCCCAAGGAAAGAGCAGAGCAGAAGACTCTGCTGATGGCGGGCCTCGTCTGCGGCACCCTTCTGTTTGCGGCCTCTGCGGCCCAGCAGATCGGCATCACCATCAACCCCTCCACGGCCAAGGCGGGCTTTCTGACGGCCATGTACGTCGTGCTGGTGCCGGTGTTCGGCCTGTTTCTGGGCCGGAAGGGAAGCGCCCAGCTCTGGGCCAGCATGGTCATCGCCGTGGTGGGCCTTTACCTGCTCTGCATGAAGAACGGCTTCGGCGGCGTCGAGACCAGCGACTGGATCCTGTTCTCCTGCGCGGTGCTGTTCAGCTTCCAGATCATGTCCATCGACCACTTTTCGCCGCTGGTGGACGGCGTGAGGCTGAGCCTCTTGCAGTTTATCGTAGTCGCAGTGGAGAGCACGGCGGCGGCGCTCCTCTTTGAGACGCCGACGCTGGCGGAATTTGGTGCCAATCTCCTGCCCATCGCCTATTGCGGCGTGCTGTCCAGCGGTGCGGGCTATACGCTCCAGATCTTGGGACAGAAAAACCTGAACCCCGCCATCGCCAGCCTTATCATGTGTCTGGAAAGCGTGTTCAGCGCCTTGGGCGGCTGGCTGCTGCTGAACCAGAGCCTTTCGCTGCGGGAGAGTGCGGGCTGTGCCCTCATCTTTGCCGCCGTCGTGCTGTCCCAGCTGCCGCTTGAGGAGCTGCGCGGATGCAAAAAGGGCGTGTGACGCTGCGGGTGGCCGGGGGCATCCCCTACGAGCTGACGCGGAAGAAGGTCAAATACTTCAACCTTCATGTCCGGCGGGACGGTTCTGTGGCCCTCAGCTCACCTCTGCGCATATCGCCGGAGGCGGCGGATCACTATATCATCGGCCAGATGGATTGGATACGGGCGGCACAGGCCCGGCAGGCCGCCCGCGAGAAGCGGCAGGCGTCGCTGCCCGACAAGGATGTCGCGCTGGCCCACTTCACGGCCATGAGCGATAAGGTCTACCCGGCCTTTGCCGGGGTCCTGAACGGGCAGAAGCCCGCCATCAAGGTGCGCAGCATGACCAGCTGCTGGGGCGTCTGCCATATGGCCAAGCGCCAGATCACCTTTGCGCTCCAGCTTTACAATATGCCCGAGGCGGCGCAGATCTATGTGGTAGTACATGAGTACTGCCACTTTTTGCAGCCGAACCACAGCCCGGCGTTCTGGGCCGAGGTGGCCAAGCTGATGCCGGACTGGAAGGCCCGGCGAGATTTGTTGAAAAGATAACGGCCTTGCCCGCTCTGTTACCTTCGGTGACATCTCTCCCAAGGGGAGAGGCAGAAAGGCTCCCCCTCTGGGGGAGCTGGCAGACCCGGAAGGGTCTGACTGAGAGGGCAAGCCACTGAAAAATAAGAGGAATACGTCATTGGAAAACGAAAAAAAAGCCGGCGGCGATAAATATTCGAAGCTCGCCGGAAACACCATCATCTTTGCCATCAGCAGCTTTTCGTCCAAGCTGCTGACGCTCATCGTCCAGCCGTTTCTGACCTATGCGATGGCCGAGATCTCCGACCTCGGCCTGTCCAAGATCCTGAGCCAGTACGCCAACCTGCTCATCCCCTTCGTGTCGATGGGAATGTCCAACGCCATCATCCGCTTCGGTCTCGACAAGGGCAACAGCGAAAAGCAGGTGTTCACCAACGGCCTGCTCACCATCCTCGGGGGCTTCGGCATCCTCGTGCTCTGCTGGCCAGTGGCGCAGTTCCTGCCTGACATGGCCCAGTACGGCTTGCTCATCTATATCTACGTCCTCATGAGCTGCCTGCGCACCCTCTGCACCCAGTTCGTGCGCAGCCGCCAGTGGAACAAGCTGGTGGCTGTGGACGGCGTACTCTGCACGGTGGCGACCATGGCCTTCTATGTGCTCTATCTGGTGGGCTTCCGCTGGGGCGCGAACGGCTACCTGCTGGCCATCATCAGCGGCGACTTCGTCAGCGTGCTCTTCCTGATGCTGACCGGAAAGCTCTGGAACTTTATCGAGCTGAAGGGCCTCAACAAGACCCTCTGGAAGCAGATGCTCCGCTTCTCGCTGCCCATGATCCCGGCCCAGATCAGCTTCTGGATCATCAACGCCTCAGACCTGTTCTTCGTGCGCGAGATGTGCGACGGCCTCGACGGCCACAGCGGCGATGCATGGAGCGGCCTGCTCTCCACCGGCTACTTCCTGCCCACCATCCTCACCACGCTGGGCCTCATCTTCTACGATGCATGGCAGCTGTCGGCGGTGACGGAGGAGGAGGGAAGGGCCAAATTCTTCACCCAGATCTTCCGCACCTATTCCAGCGTGCTGTTCTGCTGCGCGGCGGGCATCATCTGGCTCTGCCGCCCGGTCATGCACATCATGAAGGCCAACTATTACTATGCGTGGCACTTCGTGCCCTTCCTCGTGATGGCCTCCACCTGCAGCTGCTTCAACCAGTTCATGAACAGCGTCTACGTCGTGAATAAGAAGTCCCAGCGGAGCATGGTCACGATGATGGCAGGCGCCGTGAGCAACTGCATCATGAACTACTTCTTCATCAAGTGGTGGGGCCCTGTGGGTGCGACCTATGCGTCCTTCCTCGGCCTCGGTCTGGTGTTCACCCTCCGCGCCATCGACGCCCACGGCATGATCGGGATGCGTGTCCATCCGGGCCGTGTCCTCGTCAACGCCGCTGCGCTGGTGTTCGAGGCCTTCGTGCTGCTGGCAGAGACGCCTCTGTACGGCCTCTGGACGGGCCTCATCACCGCCCTCATCATCCTGTACAACTTCTCCGGCGTCTGGGGCATGGCCCGCATCCTGCTGCCGAAGCTTCTGGGCCGCCGGGGCAAGACCCTTGTGGCTGTCGTGGACGGCTGGGCAACCAAAAAGTAAAAATGGATCTATCAGCGCTCTGTCAGGCGGCTTTCGGGCCGCCCGGCGGGGCACTTTTCCGTAGTCCAGAAGAAAAAGCCCCCACATCGTCAGTCCGATGAAGGAGCTTTGGATTCAAAGATGCAGTTGTTTTTCGAGCCAGTCGGCGATGTCCGCAAAGACCTCGGCTTTGTTCGTCTCCATCAGCAGCTCGTGGCGGGCACCGGGATAGAACTTCGCCTCGATGTTCCGGACGCCGATGTCCCGGAGGCTCTGGATGGCCCGCCGGACTCCGGCGGTGCGCTCGCCTACAGGGTCGGCGTCACCGGCGAGGAAGAGCAGGGGCAGATCCTTGGGCATCCCGGCCAGAACGGCGGGGTCGTACAGCCGCAGGATGCCGGAGAACATACTGTAGTAGGCGTTCAGGGTGAAGGTGAACATACAGCGCTCGTCGGCACGGTACTTGTCCACCTCGGCGGTGTCGCGGTTGAGCCAGTCGTGGGGCGTGCGGCCCTCGAGGCCCTTGTTGTAGCCGAGGAAGGAAAGGCTGGCCACGAGCCGGCTGCGGTGTTCCCAGCCGAAAAAGACGGCCAGCACCCGGCAGAGGGCTTTCGCTGCGGCGACCAGAGCTTTGGGCTGGAAGCCGGTGCCCATGAGGATGGCTCCGTCCAGCTCGCCGCCCCAATCGCAGAGGTACTGGCGGGCGTAGAACGACCCCATGCTGTGCCCCAGAAGAAAATAGGGGACGCCGGGGTAGAGCTGCTTGGTCAGGACGGTCAGGGCGTGGAGGTCGTTGAGGACGGCACGGTTGCCGTCCGGCTGGGCGAAGAAGCCGTAGTCGTCCTTTGTGCGGATGGAACCGCCGTGGCCCAGATGGTCGTGGCCGGTGACGAGGATGCCCTGCCCGGCCAGATGCTCGGCCAGCGGTTTGTACCGGTCGATGAACTCCACCATGCCGTGGGATAGCTGCAGGACGGCCCGCACCCTGCCCTCCGGCACACAGCGGAATGCGTGGAGCGTCCGGCCCGGCACGCAGGAGGGGAGGGTGAAGTCGGTCATCTGACTCATGTGAGGATTCTCCTTTTCCGCTTACAGCGCGGCGATCTTGGCCCGGCAGGCGGGGCAGATGCAGTAGCCCTCATACTGGGCCATGCCGGCCACCAGCTCGCCGCAGAAGTCGCAGCTGCCGGCGGGACGGTGCTTTTTGAGGATGATCTGATCGCCCTCCACGAAGATCTCGAGCTTCGAGTCCTTGTCGATGTGCATATTGGTGCGCAGTTCCTTGGGAAGGACGATGCGCCCCAGAGAGTCGATGCCACGAACGATGCCAGTTGTTTTCATATTCATTTCTCCTTTGGTAGTGTGTCCGGAAGAATGGCAGATATGGCACTGATTGCGACGATGAGACGCAAAAAATGTTCCTGTGCAGGAAAAACAGGAAAAAACTGCCAACTTCTTTCCTACTCAGTATACAAAAAGTTGAGCCGTTCGTCAATCGAAACGCGGAGTTTCGACAAAAACTTCTCAAAGAAACCGCAAAATCAGGGTCAGGCGCTTCCGGAGACGCCCCTCTTTGCTGTCTCCGTTGACAAACGAGGCCGGAGAGGGTAAACTTAGGCAGAGATATTTGCAATTCATTTGCCTATGATAGATAAAAAGGAGAAATCATTATGCCGAATCCGAAGATCCGCACCCGATTTGCCCCCTCGCCCACGGGTTATATGCATGTTGGCAACCTGCGCACCGCGCTGTACACCTACCTGATGGCCAAGCACGACGGCGGCACCTTCATCCTCCGCATCGAGGACACCGATCAGGGCCGCTACGTCGAGGGCGCTGTGGACGTCATCTACAACACCCTGCGGGAGACCGGCCTGCTGTGGGACGAAGGCCCCGATGTGGGCGGCCCCGTCGGCCCCTACGTCCAGAGCGAGCGGATGGGGATGTTCAAGCAGTACGCCGAACAGCTGGTGGCAGAGGGCAAGGCCTACTACTGCTTCTGCACCGAGGAGCGTCTGGAGGCCCTCCACGCCGAGCAGCGCGCCCACGGCGAGATGACCCACTACGACGGCTGCTGCCGCGACCTGCCGAAGGAAGAGGTGGAAAAGCGCCTCGCCGCCGGTGAGCCGTACGTCATCCGCCAGAAGATCCCCCGCGAGGGCGTGACCGGCTTTGACGATATGGTCTACGGCCACATCGAGGTCAACAACAGCGAGATGGACGACCAGATCCTCATCAAGACCGACGGGATGCCCACCTACAACTTCGCCAATGTGGTGGACGACCACCTCATGGGCATCACCCACGTCATCCGCGGCAGTGAATACCTGTCCTCCACCCCGAAGTACAACCTGCTGTATCAGGCGTTCGGCTGGGACATCCCGAACTACATCCACTGCCCGCCGGTCATGAAGGACGCCCAGAACAAGCTCTCCAAGCGCAACGGCGATGCCAGCTATCAGGACCTCGTGGCCAAGGGCTACCTGACCGAGGCCATCCTGAATTACATCTGCCTGCTGGGCTGGAGCCCCAAGGGGGAGTATGCCGAGCAGGAGATCTTCTCGCTGGCAGATCTGGTCAAGATCTGGACGCCGGACGGCATCTCCAAGTCGCCCGCCATCTTCGACCCCCTCAAGCTGCGGGCCATCAATGCAGAGTATATCCGCCGCCTGTCTCCTGAGGAGTTCCTTGCCAAGGCCGAGCCGTGGATCGACAGCGCCGTCCACACCCCCATCGACAAGAAGCTGCTCTGCGCAAACCTTCAGCCCCGCTGCGAGGTGCTGGGCGAGATCCCCGAGCAGCTGGACTTCTTCGACGTCATGCCCGAGTATGACGTGAGCCTCTACGCCAACAAGAAGCAGAAGACCACCCCCGAGTCCGCCAAGGAGGCGCTGGAGGCCCTGCTGCCCGTCCTGAGCGACGAGGCACTGGACTTTGGCGACCGTGACACCGTCTTTGATGCCTGCAAAGCCAAGGCCGAAGAGCTGGGCAAGAAGAACGGCTGGCTGCTCTACCCGCTGGGCATCGCCCTCTCGGGCAAGCAGCGCACCCCCGGCGGCGGCACCGACCTCGCCTGCATGATGGGCCGCGAAAAGACCCTCGAGCGGGTGAAGGCCGCCATCGGGAAGCTGAATGGGTAAAAAGACCTTATAAAAACGTAAGGAGGCAGTCTGTATGATGTATCCGTTCATGACGCTGGACGATAACACCGAGGTCGTCCATTCAGAAATGCTCCCGGACCATCGCGTCAAGGTTTATTTCGAGAAGCCGGATGCGAAGGATTGCTTCCATTCTGCGGTGTGTTATCTCCCTGACTATAAGTGGGAGGACATCAACGGCTTTACCCCGGCGGAGATCGCCCGGTATCAGGAGCTTGTGGAGTCCACAGCGCATCTGATCTTGCAGTTCTCCAAAGAGGGAGGCGTCGAAAATGCCGCAGGTTTTTAAGAGTGCCCTGCGCAACATCATGGCCATTATCGAAGCACGAAGCGCCGAGGTCGTCGCAAAATGGACGAGCTTTTTTGGCGAAGCACACTATTTCTGCTGAGATTTTATCCCATCCCATCACCCTGCCAAAAACCGCGCCGCGTCTGGGCTAGAGTATATGCAACAGGCGTGGGAAACAGAACAGCACAACGTGATATTGCAGAAGATCCCCGCCGGAAAGCGGGGATTTTTCTATGCAGGTGTCTTTTCGGACCATCCAGACCTCTACGGGCAGAAAGCCGGTGGGCGGCGCGCTCCGGGCGCGGGCGGCGGTACGGCCCGCCCTGCGGCAGGGGTGTGCATTTCTGCTGGGGCTGGCCGGAGGCTGGGCTGTGCTGTACGGGGCGCTGATGCCCTTCGGGCTGGGGCTGACGCTGGGCTTTGGGGAGGACTGCTTTGCCGTGGGGGCTGCCGGGGCGGCGCTGGGGCTGCTGGCGCGGAGCTTCGGTGCGCTGACGGTGGAGAGCATCTGTCTGCTCTGCGGGCTGGGCGCGGCAGTAGCTGCGCGGTGGCTCTGGCCGGGCCGGTTCGGCCCGGCGGTGCTGGCAGGCTGCGGCACGCTGGCGGGGAGCGCCGTCTGCTTCGCGGCGGGGGAGGAGAACGGCGTTCAGCTCCTGCTGCTCTGCGGCGGGGACGCCCTGCTGGCGGCGGCGCTGGGGCTGGGCCTCCGCCGCTTCCCGCCCGAAAAGCCGGGGATGGGCAGTCTGCTGCTGGCGGCCGCCGTGGCAGCCGCATGGGGCGGGGTGAGCTTCGGGCTTCTCCTGCCCGGGGTGCTGGTCTGTGCGACGGCAGAACTGGCCCTCTGCTGCAAGGGTCTGCCGCTGGCGGCACTGGCCCTCAGCGGGGTGACGGGGGCGGCGCTGGCTTCCGCCGACCCTTCTCTTGCCCCTGCCGCCGCCGGGCTGGCCTGCGGGTGTGCCGCTGCGGCGGTGCTTGCCCCGGCAAGGCGCATCGAGGGGCTTGCGGCCTACGGAGGCGGCTGTGTGGCGGGGGTGCTCTGCGTCCAGCCGCTGGCCGGGGCATTCGGCTTCCTGCTCAGCGCCGGGGCAGGCGCGGGGCTTTGCGCCCTGCTGCCTGCGGGCTGGCTGGCCCCTGCCGCCAAGGACGATGACCCGCCCGGGGACGAGCGGCCCCGCCTCTCCGCCGCCGCGACCCGGCTGGAAGCGGTGGCCGAAAGCCTCTCCTCGCTGGCGGAGACGGTGAACGAGGTATACGATGCCTTTCCGCGCCGGTGCGAGGACTTCCGCTGGGTCATCGACAACATCCACGACAGCCTCTGTGCCAACTGCGGGCGGCGGGAGGTCTGCTGGAAGCAGGAGCACGCCGCCACGCTGGAAGGGATGGAGGCCCTGCGCCCCATTCTGGAAGAGCGGGGCCATCTGGAGACCATGCTCCTGCCCGGACAGCTGGCCCGGTGCATCCACCCGGCGGCGCTCTGCGCGGCGGGAGACAGGGCCTTTGCCCTCTACCGCAGCCGCCGGGAGGCCCGCGTCCACTCCGAGGCCATGCGGACGGCCCTCACCGAGCAGTACAGCGCGGTGGCCGATGCGCTGGGCGTCCTCAGCGAGCAGCTGGGCCGTCCCGGAAGCCCCGAGCCGTACAAATCGGGCCGGGTGGCGGCGCTGTTTGCCCAGCTGGGCACGCCGCCGCTGGAATGCGCCGTCACGCTGGATGATCTGGGCCGCACCCGGGCGGCGGTGACGCTGCCCCGCACCCGCTTCAGCGAAAAGGAGCTGGCCGCGCTGGCCGGGGAGGTGGGGCGCATCTGCCGCCGCAGCCTTGAGCCGCCGCAGGTGCTCTCCTGCAAGGGGATGACCACCCTGCTCTTTGCGGAAAAGCCGCTGCTGCGGGCCGTGTTCGGGACGGCAGGCGCAGCGGCACGGGGCGAAATATCCGGCGACGCAGTGCAGCAGTTCTGCAGCGCGGCGGCGGCGCAGATGATCCTCTGCGACGGCATGGGGACGGGACGCCCTGCGGCAGTGGACGGCAATCTGGCCGCAGAGCTGACGGCCCGGCTGCTGAAAGCGGGCTTCACCGCCGAGCTTGCGGCGAGGCTGGTGAATGTGGCGCTGGCCCTCAAGAGCGACGAGGAGAGCGGCGCGACCCTTGACCTCGTCAGCGTGGACCTCTACACCGGCACGGCACGGCTCTTCAAGGCCGGCGCGGCCCCGGGCTTCCTCGTCCATGGGGGCAAGGCCCGGGCCGTGGGCGAAGCCAGCCTGCCCATGGGCATTCTCGGGGGCGTCAGCGGCCAGAGCCGGGTGGTGCATCTGGCAGCGGGGGACTATGTGGTGCTGGTGTCGGACGGTCTGCTGGCAGACGGCCCGGGCTGGGTGCTCCAGCAGCTGGAGCTTTCCGCTGCCAAGGCCGAAGCCCCTGACCTGCTGGCGAAAAAGCTGGTGGAGGCGGCGCGTGCCCGTGCTGTCCAGCGGGGCAGGCCCGACGACATCACCGCTGCGGTGCTCCGGCTCGAGGCTGAATTTGTAAAATAAACGCAAGAGAAAACGCAAGAGAAATCTTAGCGACTTCTCTTGCGTTATTTTTTTGCGCATTTTTAGGGAAAGCGAGGAAAAAAGCAGGAAATGGCAAAGCACATGACCCAAGATGACCGCAAGACGCTGGAAGCCCGGTACAATGCCGGGCAGAGTGTGGCGGGGATCGCAAGGGCGATGCGATTCAATTACTCGACAATATATAAAGAGTTAAAGCGCGGCGACACCGGCAAGATGGACGCCAATGGCCGCGCCGGGTACAGCGCAGCGCTGGGACAGCAGCGTTTGTACAACAAGAAGCAGCAGCTCAGGTATTGGGCTGACCGCCCGGCGGAGTAAAGAGGATGGGAGAAGTATTCAAGCTGAACCATTGCTATAACGTGGACTGCGTTCCGGCAATGGAACTGTTCCCGGACAATTATTTTGATCTGGCCGTTGTAGATCCTCCGTACTTCTCTGGTCCAGAGCGTCGGGGCTTTTACGGCTCCAAGGTAAGCAAGATAGGCGTACACCGGGACTATCCGATTTCACCGGCATGGATCAGGCCGGGACCGGAGTATTTCAGAGAACTGCTCCGCGTTTCCAGACACTACATCGTGTGGGGCTGCAACTACTTTGATTATAAGTTTGCAACCGGGCGGATCGTGTGGGACAAGTGCAACGGAAGCTCCAGCTTTTCGGACTGCGAGATAGCGGCGACCGACTTATTTACATCGGTGCGGCTGTTCCGCTATATGTGGTCCGGCATGATGCAAGGTAAGAGCATTGCAGAAGGCAGCACCATGCAGGGAAACAAATCCATGAACGAAAAGAGAATCCACCCGACCCAGAAACCGGTTGTCTTGTACGACTGGATATTCAAAAACTATGCAGAGACGGGGCAAAAGGTACTCGATACTCACCTTGGAAGCGGAAGCAGCCGCATAGCAGCCTATGAGGCGGGGCTTGACTTTATCGGATTTGAAATCGACCCGTTCTATTTCCAACTGGAAGAAGAACGGTTTGCAGAGCACACGAGCCAAACCAGCCTGTTTCACATGGAGAGATGAAATGCAAAAAGATATGAGGGACATGGACGACGAAAGCATGAAAGCCCTTGCAAATGACATTCTCGCAAAATGCCAAGAGCAAGAGCTTTCATACGGGGAAATGAGGATTCTACTCACAGTCCTGCTTGTGCGGCTGGATGAAGCAAAAGGCAGGATTGAAAGAGCTGCGCTATTCCAAAAGGCAGAGATCAAACCTTTTTGAGCGTTGCAAGAGCGGCATCCAAGGTTCCTTTGTCCATTGCAGCATAGAGAGAAACATACCCAGTAAAGATATCCAAAGCGTAAGCAGCGGGGTTCTTGTCGAGAGGAACGCCGTTTGCCAATTCGGCCGAAACGTGCTGCAATGCTAAATCGTAAACGAACTTCTGGCGGTCGGTCATAAAAATCACCTCCTTTCCGTGCTCATTGTACCACGGGAACGGAAAATACGAAAGGAATAGAAGGATGCTTGAACTGGCAATCTGGATGTATCACATCGGAAATCCTGACCCGGTGGTTCGGGTCATTACCGATGTTGCGACCAGCCTTGTGATTCTGTGGGGCGTGGTGAACCACTACGCAAAGAAAGAATCTGACAAGGAGTTCATGGACGTTTACAACGAGATGCGAAACTGGAAAGCGGTGGCGCACTACAATGCAGAGCAGGCACAAGAGCTGCGAGAAAGGCTAAATGAAAAGTGGGAGGATTTGAGAAAGTGATACTTGAAAAACTCCACCGGAGAATCAACGAATTCCACAAGGCGTTCAACTGGCGGCGATTCCGCCGCGATGCGTTGCACCTGGGCGAAAGCCTGCTGGTGTTCGGCGTGCTGTACGGCATTTTCTCAACCCTGATCTGGGGCGTTTGCTGGATCTTCAAAATCAATTACGACCCGGATCTTGTTGCCGTTGCATGGGCGGTGCCGGTGCTGCTGGACACGCTGGTGAACAAGGCTTACGACTGGAACAACGAAGTCCGGGACTGGGACTGACAGAACCGGGAAGGCATGGGCAGACCTACCCGCCCACCATGCGGCTGAACTACGAGGGGAAGCCGCCCGGCTACCGCAAGGCCGGGGCCTTACCTACTGGGGGCAGAAAGAACACGGCAGGGCGGTCCGCATGGACGGGAGGAGCGGTATCATTTGTCCGACGCCGCTCTTTTGATATGGTACAGCCAGTGCAGGAGATGCCCTTCCGTCCGGTGCTAACCCCGGAATGTACCACCATTGACCGAATATTCACGCAGTACAGAAAGGACAAACAACATGGGAGAAGATTACAAGGCAAGGATCGAAGTGGTACTGAATAACGAGGATCATGTGGATATGTGCCTGAACGGCGAAACCACTACCCTGCAGAATCTGGCAATCGGCGTGATGGCACAGACCATTGCACTGGGCACGGACAGCTGGGATGACGCAAAGCGGTGGCTGGCAGAAGTTACGTTTGCTCTCCCGCTGGCGCTGGAAGAGGCGTGGAAAAACAAGGAGGCAGACAACACCACAGCCACCGACAAGAGCGTAGCCACCGATGCCGCCCAGGATGCCGCGCAGAAGGCGTAAGGGGGAACGATCATGGACAAGAAACTCCTGAAAGAAGAGTACAAGCGGCTGCTGACGAAGGCCATTGAAGGCAGACCGGGCGGCATGGCGTTGATGATCGTCCTGGAAGAAACGGACTTCTACAACTCGCCCGCCAGCGCAAAGCATCACCTGAACGTCCCCGGTGGCCTGCTGCTACACTCGCTCAACGTAGCGAGGGCTGCACTGGAACTGTGCGAGAATATGCCGCAGTTTGCAGGGTGCGATAAGAACGCAGTCCTGACTGCAGCCCTGCTCCACGACGTTTGCAAAGCCGGAAATTACATCCAGAAACCGGATGGAAGCTATCAGTATAGAGATACGGATTTGCTGGGGCACGGTGAAGCGTCCGTAATCAACATTCAGCACTGGATCCACCTGACGGAAAAGGAAGTTCTGGCAATCCGGTGGCACATGGGTGCCTATACCGGAGAACGGGACTGGGACACTCTTAGCAAGGCATACGACAGATACCCGGAAGTCCTGTGCCTGCACATGGCTGACATGATCGCAACGCACATCATGGAGGCAGGAGAGTGAACGGGCACGCTGATTACATAGATCTTCCGAACGGCAAGAGAATGGAACTATCAGCAAGTATACCGGATATCGAGGAAGTGCCGGGACCTTTGTCGGACGAAGAAAAAGCACTTATCGAAATGCTGGAAAATGAGTTTGAAACATTCGTTGCAGAGTTTTACACAGGTAGGCCATTGTGGAAAAGAAGAAACCTCAACATCCCAGAGCGCTGGGAAGTAGTGCAGGACAAACGCCGCTGCACTTCCCCACTTGGACGGTGCAGCTACCTACATAAAGCAAGGAAGGTCAAGAGTTTGGCAAGGAGCGTACACACCAGAATTGCTCCGCACAGGGGCACAAAGAAGAATGACGTGGAACAGTGCAAACACACGTTCAAAATAACCGCTGCCCGGTGCGCGCCGTGTAGCGGTTACAACGTGGAGTGCAAGCACTACGAGAGAAACAATGCTGCTGATACAAAGCATAGTTCTTCTCTGGCGTAAGATAAGCAGCCCTGCACCGCAGAAGCGGGGCTGCTTTTTATATGGCGCAGAGCACTTCTTATAGGCGGAAGCGCTGCGAATGGGGTCGGACCCCGTCTGCGCCTTGGTTGTTTTCCATGAAAGCCGGGAAACTTTGAAATCGGTTGCCCGGCATAGCGGAATGGTGCTGTACAGCAGCGTCCTCCTTTCCGCTCAAGCCCGGTGAAAGACCGGGCTGCCATTTCCGCGAAAGACGCACCCGCATGGAGTTGACGGGAATGGGTGCGCCGCAGCATGAGCGTAGAAATGCCCTGTTCAATCCGCCCAGGAACAAAAGCGGTAGGCCATTGCCGTGGCCGCCCCGTCCGGAGCTCTCTTGCCGGGCGGGTCTGATATGCGGACGCATAGAGGATGATCCTGCTTCTGACTATCCCCCATAAGCAGGAAAGCCGGTTCGATGCCGGCCGTCCGTGCAAAAAGAAATGAGGTCAATATGATTCATCTGGGAGATATAACAAAAATCCACGGTGATGAAATCGAGCCGGTGGACTGCATCACATTTGGAAGCCCATGCCAAGACTTGTCCATTGCCGGACGAAGAGCAGGTCTTGCGGGAGAACGATCTGGACTTTTCATGGAGGCAGTTCGGATCATAAAGGAAATGAGGTCAAGCACAAATGGACTGTATCCAACTTTCGCTATTTGGGAAAACGTACCCGGAGTCTTTTCCAGCAACAACGGAGACGACTTCCGGGCAGTTCTGGAAGAACTTGCCTGCGTGGAGCAACCAAACGCTGTTATTCCTGGACCTCCGAGGGGGGGGCAGATGGAGCAAAGCTGGAGCAATCGCTGGAAACGGATGGTCTTTGGCGTGGAGACAGCTGGACAGTCAATATTTCGGAGTGGCCCAGCGCAGAAAGCGTATCGCTCTTATCCTCGACCTTGGAGGTCAACGCGCCGGAGAAATATTATTTGAGCGCACGAGCCTGTCAAGGCATCCTGACCCGTGCATCCAGGCGTGGAAAGAAGTTGCCGGACTTACTGCAAACCGCCCTGCTGGAAATGATCGAATGGTGGGAGCCGGGTTCCTCTGCGGCAGTAGTAGAAATGCTGATAGCAGAGGAACGGAGGCGGACAGAGCGGGAAAAAGCGAAGCAGAGGAAAGAACGAGTGGTGACAAATGCTGTGAAGCAGCTGCGTACACGCTTAAAATCCGTTCAGGGTGCGCCGGTGGTGGAAAGGGCGCACTTGTGCAGACAGAAAAAACTGGAACGCTATCGACGATCCAAGACCAAACGATCTTCCAACTGATCCAGGAACCGACATACTGCATCAGCGGGAATACGGTTGACCGGAAAACAAACCAGAACGGGACAGGCGTAAGAGAAAGCGGAGCCTTTACGGTGAACACGGTAGACCGTCACGCGGTAGCGTACGCATTACAAAATCAAAATCTCTGCATTGATGATGCCCTTCCGTTCGATACGACCCAAATAACAAGCAAGGTAAATAAATCCAATCCACAATGGGGCGACCCATGCCATCCGTTAGCAGCGGCGGCACACCCGCCAGCTGCAGTAATTAGAATCAGTGATGAAGAAATGCCAGTCCAACCGATGGTTCTGGAAAGCAATCAGGTTCATGCAACGGTCACACAAAACGGAATCTGCCCGACACTTCCGGCGAGTATGGGACTTGGCGGCGGGTATGTTCCGATGATTACGGACCACCCGGCAGACAGGCCTGTTGTTTTTGAAAACCATGCGCAGGACGCACGGTACAAGGAAGCCCCCACCTGTTCCCCAACGGTCGTAGCCCGTTGGGGAACAGGTGGGGGAAATACGCCGCTCGTGGCCGTGCCGAGGCAGGTCACAAGCTACGGCATCGGCAATGGACAGGCCCACGCCTACGCCAGTAAGGAAAAATCCGGGACGCTGGACACCATGCACGATGCGCAGGCTGTGGCAATCGAATACTCCGGCTGCCTGAATCCATGGGACACCCAAGCGCGGCGGGTATATGGCGAAGATGGCACATTCCCAGCACTTCCGTCCAGAGAATCAGCGGGCGGGAACCAGCAGGCGGTACTTGCTGGGCAGAGAACAAGATGGATTGTCCGCAGGCTGACACCGACAGAATGTGAGCGGTTGCAGGGCTACCCGGATGGATGGACGGACATTGGAGAGTGGACGGACACCAAAGGAAAAAAGCATAAGCCGGCAGACAGTCCACGGTACAAAGCACTTGGAAATTCCATTGCCCTGCCGCAGTGGTTCTGGATTGCCCAAAAAATGAAGTCATACATGGGCGATGGCGCAAAGCTGGGAAGCCTGTTTGACGGGATTGGCGGATTCCCACTGGTATGGGAAACTACATACGGCATCGGGACCGCTCGGTGGGCATCGGAGATTGAAGAATTTCCGATTGCAGTTACGAAAAAACACTTCCCGGAAAGGAAAGAATATGAAAATTGATGTGGGAAAAATCGCTCTGGTGGCGGTCATGATTGCAGGTATACAGGTCAACGTGCTTTATCACCGGATTGATGACCTGGAATGCCAGCGGGATATTTACAAGTCCCGGTATGAGGACTGGGAGGGCGTGTCGAAAGAGATTGCAGAGTACGCCGATACCTTGCGGGATTCTCTGAAAGCACGGGACCGACTGGATGGAAAATTGCTGGTTGAGGATGCTGGCGATTTTCTCTGCACGGCCTACTGTACCGAAAAGCGGGAGCATATCTGCGGCACAGGAACCGGGATCACAGCCAGCGGTGCACCGGTAGAAGCTGACGTGACGGTGGCGGCTGACCCGGATGTGTTCCCGTTTGGAACCATCCTCTATATCGAGGACATAGGAGTGCGGATCGTTCAGGACAAGGGGGCAGGAATCCAGGGAAAGCACCTGGATGTGGCGGTTTCCGGCAGTCATGAAGATGCTCTGAATTGGAATGGCTACGGGACGCATAGAGTTTGGATTATCAAAGAAGGAGAATAAAAATATGGACGGATTTGTGAAAACACTGGGTGTTCTGATGGTTTTGGCAGCTGTGGCACTGTGGGCGGCACTGATTTTCTTTGTACCTGCCGCACTGATTAAGTTCCTTTGGCTTTATCTGGTGGCATGATGGACAATGAAACGCTGACACGGATTCTGTCCGCACGATTTATAACGTGTAATGAGCAGGCCCGAAAAGGCAGTAAGGGATGCACGAAAGAGTGCAAACTCTATGAGCTGCAAGAACCGGGTATGACCTGCCGGGACAGCGTCCTTCTCCACGCAGAGGAAGCAAAGAAAATTTTGAAAATAAGGTCGCACAACTCCTGACACAGGCCGCCCGCTGCGGCGGCCTTTTTTGTGAGCATGGGAACAGGCCCGGCCCGGTTCAACTCCGGGATTGCCCAAAACTGAAAGGAGAACACACCGATGCAGAGGTACTACATTTTGCTGAAAGCGACCGGTGCTGGTGGGTGGCCGGGTTGGCTGCCGTACCGGCTGGATGCGGACAGCGCTGAACAGGCTGTTGAAAAAGCCAAGGAGCAGGCCGAGAATCATTACCCGGAGTACGAAAAGTTTGAAGTTCAGGCTATCGAAATTGAAAGGAGAAGCAAATGAAGCTGGCAGCAATCGCAAAGCTCATTAAGGCAGATGGGTACTGTAAACTCTACAAAGTGTTCTATGACGATTGCAGAACCTATGATTTGTACATTGGAACCAAAACGGCAATCTTCCCGCTGACCGGATTTCCGAAGGCACAAAATGAAAGTGAGTTGGCAACCCTCCTGGGCATCAGCAAAAAGGAATGGGCAGACATCGAGTTTGATAATGACTGCCCGGATGATCTCCATCACATCGAAGGGATGGATTTGGACGACACGGCAGACGGAGAAATGGACTGCGTGACCGGAAGAATCGGTATCCGGTACTGCGGGTGTGAACTGGTTCCAATGATCGAGCCTGTTTCGGGAACGGTCGGTTTTGTGGATGCGAAGCAGATCATGCCAGTAGCAGATGAAATCCGCAAGAGCGGATATTTCAAATACTGCGCCAGGAAGATGGCGAGCGGCGGACGCTACTATGTTATCAAGGACGGAATGGTGGTGCGCGGCGCGGTGCTTCCTGTAAAGCTGGAACCTCTGGCAAAGTCTGGACTGCGTGAGCTTGCCGACATGGTGAAAAAGACTAGGGATGTTGCCGATGTGGAGGACTTGAGCGAACAGGAGGACAAAAACGATGCGTAAGACTTTGGAACTGCTGGCTTTGTCCACCTGCACTGCCGCGCTGTGCGTAACACTGACTGGGTGTGAAGCAGTCAAGGGCACAGCAAGCGGTGAAAAACCGGTCAAGACGGTATATGTTTACCTGCCGGACGGCACTTTACTGGACAAAGGACGGGCGGACAAGGTAAGTTCGTTTGCACACAATGATCGTATCGTGAAAGTCACGATTGACGGGAAAACATACGAGACCAGCTGGGCCAATGTGGTTTTAGTGGAGGAATAACGATGAGTAAGGTTTTGAAAAGCGTAACCTTGGGCAATGTGAAAAATGGCGGCATCTTCAAGGCGCTGGGCAAGGAGTTCGTGAAGCTGGATGCAGACGAACACGGCTGCCTTGTTCTGGCAAAGGACATTTGGACGAAAATGCCGTTCCGTGAAGGTGACGACCCAGAATGCCCCAACGATCTGCGCCGGAGCGAGATTATGCCATATCTGGGTAACTGCTTGGCAGAGTTTACAAAGAACGGCACTCCGCTGAGTACATTCATTCCGCTCAGAATCGACCTTCAGGACACGACCGGCCAGAACGAATACGGAATCTTTGAAGTGAGGATTGGCCTGTTGACCCTGCGCGGGTACGGAAAATATTGGCGGCTGATCCCGAAGGTAGATGCGCCGTGGTGGTTGGCAACGCCTTACGGCACGCCGAATTGCTCTCCGTACACCAGCAATGGCGGCAGCGTCTGGTACGTCAGCACCGATGGCTCCAGCAACTACAACTGGTACCGCTACTCCTATGGTGTTCGCCCCGTTTTGTGCTTTTCCTCTGCACTCTTGGTCTCTGTTGAGGACGAAGGCGAGGCCGGGTTTTCTCTTGCAAATGTTCCGCTGGATGATCTGCTGGCTGAGATCAAGAGCCGGACGGAGGGTTGACCATGGATGCAGTGAAAAATGACGTGAAGCGGCTGGTCAAAATTGAGCTGGCCGCTGCAAACAAGAAGTTTCGGATGTTTGCAGGGCCGCATGAGGGCGCGGGAATCATCCAAGAAGAAGTCGTGGAAGCTGTGAAGGAAATGAACGGTCTGCGTCAGGAACTCAATGCAATGTGGATGAATGTTTACTCCAACAATCCGCAGATTTCCACGAAGGGTGTATATGATCGGGCTGTTGCTCTGGCCGTGGAAGCTATTCAGACAGCAGCGATGGCCCGGAAGTTTGAGCGCAGCCAGCGCCGTCACTGGCCGGGGGCAAAGGATCCGCACTATGGTGAAGAAGAATGACGCACCTACCGAAATCGAGACCATCACGCTGACCATGAGCCGCCCGGTGGCCGAGGCTGTGCAAGCGGCCTGCGAGTGGTATCTGCGGCTGCACATGGGACAGTTCTGGGATCTGGCAGAAGACTTGTGCTTTGCAAAATTCTACTCGGACGCGGAAAGCAATGCGTTTCAGAGCGAGGAACAGCGTAAAAACGCTTTTAATGTTGCGATAGACCGCAGAAATACCATGCTGCTAGAAATGGAACGGCTGTACAGCAGATGCGTTCTCCCCGCCCCGACCTCAGACGTAATGAAGGCGCCGTACCGGGCAGAACAGGTATGGCTTGTCATTCGCCACGCCTTGGCATGGCATGACAAGCCGGAGGGCGACTGGATGAATGTGGAGTTCGATAAACCACTGAACCGTTCGGATCAGCCGCAGCCGACCATAAAGCTGACCGAAGTGCAGGACAACACAAAGCCTGCCTGTGATGGCTGATGCGCAAAGTGTGGGGGTGTACTGAAATGAGTGCTGCATTATTCAATCTGGACAATGATGGAACGCTGGAAATCCTCATATCCAGAGCAAATATCAAGAAGATAACACGGGTGACGGTTGCAGAGCCGGGCAGGAAAACGGCAAAAATCTTCCTTCCAGATGTACCGCCGCTGGAATCAGAATGGGAGCTGAATCCAGGACGGTGCACCTGTGAGCATTTCCGCTGCAAGAAATGCCATTTCATCAACTGTGTGGCCGTTAAATACTGCGGCGAGTGCGGGGCAAGGATGAAAAATGCGGGCGTAAAGCCGGAAGATTTGCCTCTTCCGGCGCTCGATGAAAGGTGAAATTTAATGAGAAAAAAAACGGAGCAATGTTTATCTGCAACCGTTGCCGGAAGCAGGTGTTCGCGGAACGGTTCGACGATGGTGTGTTTGACCAGAAAGCATTGGATGGTTGGGCGCTTGAAATGAGAAACATCCATGGAATCGGAGATCTGTGCCCGGAGTGCTACAAAGTGTACCGCGAAACGATGAATCGTTTTTATGAAGGTGGCCGACATGGAGGGTAAGACAGATAACTCCCAGAAAAAGGAAGAACACGATTCTTTGAAACCTGCAAGGGATGCCATTGCAACTGCTATGCGGGCCGCCCAATTTGCGAAAGCGACCGGCACCCCACTGCCGAAACCACTTAAATGGCAGCGTGAATTCTATGACGCTACCGGTGTGTTTCCATACGGCTGGTATGAGTGCCCGGTATGCGGGTACAGGACAGATTGGGAACCGCACGCCTGTCCGATTTGCCACACACTGCTAGAACCGTGACGAAAGGAACACAGGATGATGGAACCTGAAAGAACCTGCTGCACCTGCCGCTGGCATGAGGGCTACACCTGGGTATGCTTCAACGGCAATTCTCCGAACCGTGCCGACTTCACTGACCCGGAGGACACCTGCGAGTGCTGGGAAGTCAGAACGGAAGAAAACAGCATCGGCGACTACGAAGTAAACTAATCAAGCTCTAATCAAGAATTAAGCAAGCCCGTCGTTAAATTGCCGCCCTGACGAGGCGGCAAGGGGCTTGTATGTGTAACTTAATCTAGCGACCACAGAAGAACACAAGCCGGGGAAAGCGGGGGTCAAGGGGGAGAAAACGAGGGCGGGTCTGTATGGCTTGACGGAATGGGAAACTTAGAAAGACCTGCCCGGCGTTGTGTCCCCCTTGTCCTGCGAAGCCATGTGTGTTTGGTCCACAGAAAAGAAAATCCCAGTAGAACTTTGCGGAAGGAGGAAGTGAACGGTGCGGGCATGGTACATTCGGGAGCAGAGACACATTCTTGGAACGTCCGATTATGCAGAAGTGGATCTCTTTGAAACAACGGACAAAGAGCATACCGCATCCGCTCGCCGCAAAAGAGAGCTGGCAACCTCCATTGCGCAGCAGAAGTATAACGACATGATAGCAAGGCGGTATTTCTGCCAGCTGGCCTATACGAATTTCGGGGAAAGCGACTGGGCGGTCACGTTTACATACGACCACGGCCACCAGCCAGCACCCGGAGATTTTGACCAAGTAGACCGGGACTGGACGAATTTTACCCGCCGCTTGAAGCGCTTCTGCAAAAAGATGGGTCGAGAAGCATCCAAGTGGATGCAGGTTGCAGAGTACAGCGTGGTGGACGAGGACGGGAAAGTTACCGGCAGACACCACCATCATGCGATCCTGCAAGGCAATCTGACATGGCAGGAGATCAAGGACTTGTGGCGGGACAGCACCGGGCGGCCGATGGGGCTTGTGAAAGTTGAACCTATCGATCTGACCTGTTCCAGCTTTGAACGCTTGACGACCTACATGACGAAAGCCCGCGCCCGCATCCGCCGCTGGCGGCAGAGCCAAGGACTGAAAAAGCCGAAAACTCCGCGCCCGAACGACACCAGATGGAGCCGCAAGCGCTTTGACGAAGCGTTTGCTTTGCCGGATGATCGTGAATATTGGGAGAAAAAATACCCCGGTTATACCCTGCGTGAGTGTGAGCAGCATATCACCGGCAATAACACCAAGCACCTGATCGTGAAACTGAAAAAGAAGCCGGACACACGGCGGAAGAACAGGAGGAACCAGCCATGAGCATGAGATTGGAACTTTCTGACCTGCCGCCACGCTACCGGGCACAGGCGGAAAAGCAGCTTGCACAGAGAAGGTGCGGGGGCAAAGCTGCACCTGCATCGTTGGAAGCCGCTGTGAATGCCGCCAGATCGACCGGACACGAGTTTGACAGCCGGGGCGAGTATGACTACTACATGGGAACTGTTCTGCCCAAAGTCCAGAGTGGCGAGGTCGTGAAGGTAGAGCTGCACCGCAGGTTTACTATGCTGCCGGAAAAAGAATACGGCAATGTGAAGCTCCCGGCGGCGCACTATACCCCGGATTTTGTGCTGACCTATGCTGATGGCACGGTTGAGGTGGTGGAAGTGAAAAGCAAATTCACCCGGCGGCAGCAGCGTGATTACATCCACCGCCGCCGTATGTTTATCGATCTTGTGGCAGAACCGCAGCACTGGCGGTTTATTGAGCATATCACGCCAGATACGGCGGAAGAAATCAGAAAGTGGAAGCGCCTGGCCGAACAGGCGGGAAAGGATTCATCATGGGAAAAAGCAGGGCAAGGATGCCAGCATTCTACCGGCAGAGCATCCAGAATGCAGTGAATCAGCAAATCAACATCGGCAAGTCGAAGCACCGCACGACGCTGAACCGTGAGGCAATCGGGCAGGTCGTTTCGTACTGCGCAGTTGCCGCGGCACATGATCTCTGGGACTGGGGAGAGAAAGAATCTACGCTCCTGACCTTGAAGATGAACAATGCTGCATCCAGGTATATCATGGATCACGACAAGTACGGTGCACCGGAAGCCCTCAAGCGGCTGGAAGCACGCACTGCCCACCTGATGCCGGAAGAATTTTGGCTCCCGGCGGGTGGTCTGGTAGGCTCTGAAAAAAAGCTGCGTGTTCTGGCTGAACGCCGGGACGCTGCAAAGATGATCGTTCGTTTCTTTGCGGAATCACTGGAAGAAATGGAATATACCCCTGAACAAATTGAGACCGTGAAGGAAGAAATCAAGAAAAATTACCAGCAGTTCCTCGGCTGGGTGGACGATGGCGGAGAAGAAGTTGCCTATGATCGTCTGCGCCGGGTCATTGAGGACATTTACGGCGTGGGTGCCATGGTGGAGCGCGTCAAGGGTGAAGAACCCGTTTTCGGAGAACCCCTTTTCAAGAAAGATTTTTGATTTTTTGGGAGGACTGAGCAGTGAAAGTACACGAGGCGGAGGCAATCTTGAAATATTATGCGGACATCCCGCAGCGGATAGAGATCATCCGCCGTCAGTGTACCGCACTGAGCGATGAAGTGGACCCTATGCGGGGAATGGGCACCGATGGAATGCCCCGTGGTGGAACGCCTGGGGACAGCACGGCGGCGATGGCCTGCCGGATGGATGAACTGGGCATTGGAGACCAACTGCGTCAGCTGGAACGGCAGCGGGCTGTGTTGCTGGAAGATCAGAACATTATCCGAGGACAAATGAACCGGATGGACAGTGGCCACAATATGATTTTGACCGAGTTCTACATCAGCCACAAAAAATGGCATGAAGTGAAGCAGAAAGTTCCATACAGTGTGCAGCACTTGAAGTACCTGCGAAACGTCGCTCTTGCACAGCTGGGAAGGAACCTGGAACGGCTCCCGGAGTGCGCCGCTTTATTATCGCGTGCGTTAAACACGCGCGAGGAACAGCGCCGAGCGGATGCCTGGGCGGAGGGTGACGTTCTCTTATAGGCAAGGCTGCCTGCGGAACTTCATGTGCAGGCGCTTCCGCAAAATCGTGTCCGATGGTCGTAGAAAAACAAACACGACTACCCCAAAAATCTGAAAACAGGCATAGAAATAACCCGGCGGGCAGTTGGCCTACCGGGTTTCGTGCAAAGGAGGACAAAGTTATGGGAAAGAAGCATAAAAACAAGGTTCGGGTGCTGCCCGGAAGGATGTATAGGCTGGTGCGGAGTGACAGGAGCGTATACTGTGACGCAGAGAACGCGCTCAGAACCTGCTTTATCGAAGAAACCAAAGAGCGGCGGACCGCACGGGAAGAGGGCGAACTGTGCCGGTTCGTGAGGATGGCACCGGATGGTGGCGTTGAACTGATTTCAAACGCAGGAAACGTAGTCCGTTTCAAAAACGCAGAAGATCTTACGAAAACGCTGCGTTTCGCAAAAGATGTGCTGAGGATTTCGGAGGTCTTGAAAAATGGGAATCAAAATTGAATTGAAAAAGCGCATCGAGAAAACCATCAAAGAAAGAGCAGCCAGGAAATTGAGCAAAGAGGAACGCCGAAAATGGGATTCCTGCCCGGTAGTTCTGAAAGACGAAAACGGGAACGTGTCTATGTTTGCACTGGGGTCGGATGTTATTCGATTCAAAAACAAAGAAATGGCAGAAGCGACAATGGACGCTGTTATGCGGTCATTCGATGAAACGGAATGATGGAATCTCGATGGTTTCATTCATACGTTTCGGAAATCGTCCACGGTGATTCTTTCGCAAATGCTGCTGCACGATGTAGCCAAGTGATTCCATAGACAATTTTTCCGAGGATATAACACGAAGCGCGGAATCTTTGCTGGCTTGAACGGTATATTCAATTTTACCTCCAGCAAGATTTTTGGTACTTATTCTAACCTGCTGTCTGTTCTGCATACAAAGTCCTTTCAACACTTTAAGCCCGTCAGGTCATCGACCCGGCGGGCTTTTTGGATTTCGTGATTTACTTTTCGTGCGGCGGGTCATCCGGCGGAGCGTTGCGCTTGATGATGATCTGCGCCTCGTTGGGATCCCGGCCTTCCTCTGCGCTTGCCTGGGCGATCTGTTCAGCCAGACCTACCGGCAGACCGTTTTCGTCCAGCGGACCGGTGTAGCCGTCGTAGTCCACGATGTTGATGCAGGGCGGTGGCGGGACGGTCTTGTAATACCTGCCATCCTCGTAGTTCTGATCCGTGACCCGGTTCCAATAACCAATGTCGCCGTGCTCTTCCTGGGCGGCTTCCATTGCTTCTCTGGCTTGTTCTTCCGTCAGACCATCGAACAGCAGGCGGGAGCCGTCCGCAAAAGCGGCGACCAAACGCCACGGCGCGAAAAATTCTTCGTATTCCATGCAAAACCTCATTTCGTGAGAGAAAATGTATCAAAAAAGCGGGTTTTCGTGATTGAATTGAACTTTTTGAAGCTGGAAAGTTGAATTTCGTGGTTAAAAAGCTGCTTTTCGTGGCTAAGACCGGATTTTTGCAGATAAATTGCAAATTTCGTGGTCAAAAAGTAAGATTTCGTGAAGTAAGATTCTTTACTCCGGAATATACCCATTCAGGCAGCGATTGAAACCGCGTTTCGTGAGGGCATCGGTAACTCTGTCCTCTGGGAAGTAGTAAGTAGAACCGTCTGCCGCAGGAACAGCCCCGGCGGGATGCTCTGCGCCGGTGTACCAGTCCGTTTCCGTGTCGTACTTGCGGTGCAGGTACTTGTAAACGTCACGCTGGGCTTTGTCGAACACCTCCACGAAAGAGAAGGATGCACAAGGCGGCATCTCTTTTGCCAGCATGGGTGCGTTCTGCGCCAGCCATGCAGCCATTACGGTTTTGGCTGCATTTCGTTTCGGCTTGCCTTCCCGGTGCACCAGATCCAGCAGCTGCACAACAAGGGGCTTTGGCAGATCGTTCAGCACTTCTTCCAGCGGGTACGGATTTTCGTGCAGCAGGGGCGACGTGCGCAGCTCCGGCACGAGATCCAGATCGTGGCAGGTTACGGGCTTCTGGCGGGTCTCAATGCGTTCACTGGTATAATACAGCATATCTTTGATTGCGTTCTGTGCCGCGTCGGAAAGCTGCTCCACCAGAGCAACACTGTCCGCAAAGCTGATCTGCGCCTCGTTTCGTTCGCCGGTGCTGCGGCCCGTCTTATAGGCCGCATCAATGATACCAAGCTCCATAGCCAGCCGGAAAATGTGCTTGCAGGGCTTTTTGCGCTTTACAAAATCGTTGCAGGTGCAGCTTGCAAGGCTGGCCTGATACGGCTCTTTGCCGGATCCATAGAAAACCCCGGTTTCGTGTTCCTTGTCCACGGAAAGCGGGCTGGTCTTGCTCTGCTGGGCGCTGGCAAGGCGCTTTTCTTCGTCAGTGTCTGCGGGATGCTCTGTCCAGGGGCCGAAGGCGGGAATCATAGTCATAACGGGAAACCTCCTTTTCGTGTTTCGTTACTGTCATGATAGAGCAAAACGCAAATAAAAGCAATAAATTAGAACAAGATTTCGTGACGGGATGCAAGAATAACCCCGGCGGGCTGCCGGGGCTGGCTGTCAGAACGGCAGGCCGGTATAGTTGCGCATGGGAATGGCATCGGCGGCGGGAACCAGCATATTAAGCAGCTGCCGGTACAGTGCCGGGTTTGCTGCACGCTGGGCACGGAAGTCCTCTAGGAATTGCGCCTGTGCTGCCAGATCGGCCAAGTTTTCGTCATCCACGTTGTAGCATTGGCATTGATCCGGCCCAGCGGAGTATATCCAACATCGAACCATGAAAACACCTCCTTTCTGTTTCGTGATGTTCCCGGCGTAAATGTCGGGAAGATGGGGCGGGGTTAGAGGCTGGTCTTGTGTGCGCCCTTGTCGGTGTGCTCCCAAACGTCCACGGAGTAGCCAACCTTGCGGAACTTCTCCGCGAGTTCGTGCGCTTGGTCCGGGTTGTTGCTCCATGTGGTGAGCGGGTAGCCGGACTTGTTGTAAACGATCTGATAACGTGTCATGTAGAAAACTCCTTTCGTGTTTCGTGATGTGCTCCCGGCATGGTGCCGGGTGCCGGTGAGGTAGGGCCGCTTTATCCGGTGCGCACCCTGCCAGGGCTTCCGGGCCTGCATCAGGCGTGGACAGTGGGCAGGGCTGCCAGATCGGCGAGGCGGGGCACGGTCAAGTGGTGACGTTCTGTCACCGATTCCGGGCGCTGGATCTGGGCAGCGCGCTCTGCGGCGGCTTCGATGATCTCCGTCATCCGCTTTGCGGCTTCCTCCGGCGTGGTGAAGTTCTCGACTTCGCGGATGTGGGTCTTGCTGATCCGGTCGGACCAGTCGATCAGGCGGGCGGGGTCAAAGTTGACCGGCTGCACGGTGATCTTGCAGGTGGTGGGCTTGCCGTTGGTGTAGTAGTCGGCGGTGACGATGTAGGCGATCTGGGTGGTGTTCTGGTTCTTCATGGTTGTTGCTCCTTTTCGTTCTGTATTTCGTGTGGATGCTCCCGGCGGGGTACCGGATGGGCTGTTACCCATGAGCGCCCGCCCCGGTCTGGGGCGGCTGGGCTTGCACCAGCGGCAGCGGTGAGGCTGTCGGCCTAGCGGGTTTCGTGTCAGGCGTTAAGTTGTAAGAACGTGCTTTGCGTGGGGATCAGGTGCCGGGTGAGGGTGTCGGTGTAGCTGGCCTCTCCCTCGTAGCTGTCAACCACCCGGCGGTCTGCGGCGGCCATATCGTGATAGCTCTTTTTGCCGTAGGTGGGAGGCAGCCAGCCTTTACGCTGTCCGGCGTAGAGGTTGAAGGACTTCAAAACGTCCGTGTTCGTAAACTCGATGTGGCAGGTGCCTTTCTTGTAAAACGTGGCGGTGAAATAGTGCAGCTGGATCTTCTGGGTCTGGCCGCTCTTTTCGGCGGCATCCAGCACGGCGCGGAGTTCGTCCCCATTGTAGGGCTTGCCGTTCGTGTCCAGGAAGTGCAGCACCCGCTCGATCTGGGCAACATGGCCTGTTGCGTTGTACCGGGGGCAGAAACGCCCATCGTATGTATCAAAGGCGTTGCAGCGGAAAATGACCTTGCGGTTGATCTTGTACGCGGAGTTCGTGCACCAGCCGTTGTAATAATGCACGTTCTTGCTGTACTCGTCGTTATAATGCAGGTTCGTCCAGTCGTCGAACAGCTTTATAATTTCGTGGTCGATGCTGGAAAGAAGATTTCGTGAAATTTCTTCCCGGACGGTCAGAATGTTGTACGCGCTGAAGTCGTAGCCTTCAAGCTCTTTGATTCGCTTCTGGTAATCCTGCTGCATTTCGTAGGTCATCGCATCGAACAGCTGCGGCATTTCAAACAGCTGTTTCCAGTACATCCCGCGCAGTTCTCGGATAGCGTCGTTATAAGATTTCGTGAAAGCCATCACGGGGTTTTCTTTCTTGCCAGCGCCGGCGGAGGAAAACAACGACTTGATTCCGTTGTACTCTTCATAGATCCGGCGCACACCCTCTGCGGCGGCGTTGTACCGCTCAATGGCTGCCGTGATGGGGTCGGAAGATACCAGGGCGGCAAACTCCGGGTTTTCTTTCAAGCGCTCTGCGGTTTCGTTTTTCAGATCCAGGCGGATCCGGCTCACCGGCTCCCGGTCGGGAATGTCCACCGACACAAGCGCCACCTCCACGCGGGCGGCGCGGCGGGCGTTCTTGAAAGCGTCCGGGTAATACTTCACTGTTGCGTGCAGCGCTTCCAGCCGTGCGGCCAGTTCTTTCCGTTCGTTGGTGCAGGGGTTGCGCAGGGTTTCGGCGTTGAGCAGACAGCGGATTTTGCCGCCGTCCTGCATGATGTCCAGCGCTTTGAGCAGGTGCCGCGCACCCTCTGAAAAAGGCGGATTCATGACGATTGCGGCGTATTTCGTGGTGGGGCGGAAGGTCAGGAAGTTATCATGCACCACCCGAAAACCGTCTTTCTTCAGCACGGCGCGGAAGTCGCTGGAAAGCTCGATGCAGTCAAGCTCTGCGCTTCGTGCCTTTCCCTTGTCGTATTGGTCAACCTCGCCGGTCTTATAGTCGTGGTGGACGTTGAACGCCAGAGCGTGGACCTGACGCGCAAGCGCTCCATCACCGGCGGACGGTTCAAGGATGGGTTTCGGGTAGGTGGTGAACCCGGATTTTACTTCCCGCAGGGAGAAAACCATATCAAAGGCCAGACTGTCCGGCGTGGGGTAGAAGTCCAGGGAATCGTTTGGGGTGGTCATCGTGTAAACCTCTTTTCGTGTTTCGTGATATGCCCGGCGGAATGCTGGGCGGTGGGGCGGGGCCGCTTTATCCGGTGCGGACCCTGCCAGGGCGTCCGGTGCAGGTCATGCAAACAGGCGGTTGCATACCTGCTGTATTTCGTCGTTCGCCTTCATCGGGGCAATGAGCACGGCCACGGCGGCGCGTTTCGGGTCTGCGGTGTCAGTTGCCAGGATGGGCGAAAGCGGGTTGTTGCTGCCGTGGTAAACAAATTCGTGATGATCCACAAAAGCGTCATACTCCGAATTTATCATGATGGGCCGGGATCCATCGCGGAACATTCGGAACGTGCCCCAGACTTTGCCCTTTGCTTCGACTTCCTGCAAGATCGAAGTACGTTTGACTTCTTCTTTGCAGGCGCTGAACTTCTGGAACATCTGCGCGGCGGTCAGCTGGTGCGGATCGTTGACCACAAACCCGGCATCACTGGAAACGATGGTCACACCGTCGGCGGGTGCGTCCTGCATGGTCACGGGCTGGATAACATCCCGGTAAAGGATGGCGGGCAGCTTGAACGCTGCATAGCCGGTGATGATGTACACGCTGCCGCTCTGGCAGGTGATCCGAACGGCGTTGCGGCTTTTTGCCTGCCCTTTCAGATAGGCGGTGATCTTCTTCACGTTCAGCCCGGCGGGGGTGCTGGTTGCTCTTTTCATATTGCAAAAACTCCTTTTCGTTTTCGTTCTGTTTTTCGTGCCCGGTGCGCTGCCGGGGTAGTGGGGCGGGGTTGCTTTGCCCGGTGCAGCCCTGCCAAAATATCCGGTTTCGTGGTGGTGGGTCATGCCAACAGCCCGGCGGCGATGCTTTCAAAGTCCAGCTGTTTCACGGGCGCTTCATCCGGCACGGCTACGGCGGCGGGGGCCTGCTTTGCGTCCTCTACGGCCTTCCGGGTCTTGCGCCAGGCATCCAGCGCGGCGGCCTGACCCTTGCGGTCGGTTTCGGGGACAGCCAGGAAAGCGGCCTTTGCTTCCCGCTCTGCCTTGCGGAGCACATCGGGGGCGGGCTTTTTCGTGGCAGCGGGCTTGCTGGCCTTTTTCGTGGGCAGCGGATCGACGTGCACCAGCTCCGGCAATTCGTGGTGCTCTTCGGTGATGATGGGGGCCGGGGTGCTGGCGGCCTGCTCTGCTGCTGCCTTTGCGGCCTTGCGTTCTGCGGCCAGCTTTTTGTTATACTCCATGATGGCGGCGACAGATCCGAAGCGGCCGGCGGGGGCCTGCTTTGCGTCGTGTACCTGCAAGCAGCTGAACAGGTGCGATTTCGTGGGGTAGAAATGCGGCGCGGGGGCTGCTTCCTTGCCCTCTGCCTCTGCCGCTTCGCGCTGGGCCTTGCTGGGGCGGGTGGTGTACTTCCACAGGTAGCATTCAATCAAATGCGTTTCGCCCTTCTTGACGCTCTTGCCTTCCTTCTTCCAGTAATCGAAGGTGTGCAGCTCTGCCGCTGCAAGGATGATTTCAACGTCTGCGATGGTGGCGGGCTGTTCGTCGCCGTTCTCGTCGGTGGTGACTGCGTTTGCAGCCATTGCGGCGATCTGCTCCGGGGTGTGGTGCGCGGTGGCGATGGCGTGCAGGGTGGCGGGGTCCAGCTTCGCAGCTTCGTTCATGATGATCTGATTGTTGGTCATGCCTTTCATGGTTCGTTCTCCTTTGTTCGTTGTGGTTGATGTTCGGTTGATCTCCCGGCGGCTGCCGGGGTAGTGGGGCGGGGCTGCTTTGCGGTGCAACCCTGCTAGAGCGTCCGGCGGTGGCTCATGCGGTGTACATCTGGCGGAACAGGTCCAGCGCTCCGATCTCTGCGGCCTTGTGCTGTGCTGCCAGCTTTGCGGCGGCGCTGTCGTGGCCGTTGAAGTGGTACGCTTCGGAGTAGGCGTTGACAATGGACCATTCCAGGCGGCTGCGCTCCTGCTGCGCTTCCCACTCTGCCAGATCAAAAACGTAGATGGTGCAGGTCCAGGCATACGGGCTGAACACCTGCTCAACCTTGACCTTCAGACCCTTGCAGCGGTCAAGCGTGGCTTTGATCCGGTCGCGCTCCTGCCGATCCATGGGAATGATGGAGTAGCAGGGAATGAAACGATCATGCACGGGGGTGACGTTCCAGCGGTGGCGGGCTGCCAGCTGGTTTATTTTCTTGTCAAGTGCTGTCATGTGAAACGCTCCTTTGCTTGTTGTGTTGGTGTTCGCGATGATCTCCCGGCGGCTGCCGGGGTAGTGGGGCGGGGCCGCTTTGTCCGGTGCGGCTCTGCCAGGGCATCCGGTGGGCATTCAGCCCAAAAGAGCGGCGGCGGCATCCTGCCAGGTGGGAAAGCTGTAGAACGTGCGGCGCTCTGCGTTGGTGTTCTCGCTGGTGATTCGTGCGGCAATCCGCTGCCCGGTGCGGGGGTCCCACCCTTCCAGCCGATACCCGGCGGCCTGAAGGCGGCGGGCTGCGGCGTTCTCCTTGCGGTTCCGTTCGCGGATCTGTTCAAGTGTCATCATGGTGCAGGCTCCTTTCAATCTTCGGTGCAGCTGTGGCAGTAAAGCGCGTCAATCACTTTGTCATCGCTGAAATCTTCCGGGGTGCCGTTCGCGTCAACCACTAGGTCAACGCGGTCATAAATTCGCAGATCGGTTTTTGCATCGACGGTAAAATACCAGTCGTCACCGTCCAGCGCGTCGGTGCACCAGACTTCAACCGCGCCGTCATCGGTGGCGGTCATGCCCTGCACAATGGCCGGGGCGATGTAGCGGCCCAGGGGGCCGACGGTGTAGGGGCATTGTGCCGCGGCCTTCGGTGCGGTGCCTGCCAGCAGTGCGGCCGCCAGTGCGGCGGCGGTGGTGATCTTCTTTGCAGTGTTCAAAAGTTTCATGTTCTTTGCTCCTTTGCTTTTCAGGTTTGCCCCGGCGGGCTGCCGGGGTTATGGGGCGGGGCCGCTTTGGTGGAGCGGTGCGACCCTGCCAGGGCATCCGCTTGACTTTACCGCCTTTCGGTGGTAAACTGGCTTACAAGATGCGTTGTGGAAAATTCATCTTGCAAGCCTGTCACCTGCTTTAGTGGGTGGCGGGCTTTTTTGCTGCCTGCTTCTTTTTCCACTCTGCCAGGTAGGCGGCCCAGATCGCTTTTTTCAAAGCGGCGGGGAGTTTGAAAAATTCAATGCTCATGTGTTGGCTCTCCTTTCGGCTTACTCGCAACCGTCCGGCTGTTGTCCGGCTCGCTTGCTGTGGCTGCATTCTAGCATGACGGAATGCCACTTGTCAAGCATGACGGAATGCTTTCTACATTTTGCACAAAAGAATGACGGAATGCTTGTTGATTTTTGCATGGCGGAATGCCGCTTTTTTTGCTATAATAAACGCAGGCGCGAAAGAGGTGATATAATGCCTATCTCGGACAAAAAGAAAATTTCAAACAGCCGGTATATTGCAAAATGCGATTCAATCCAGATTCGCCCACCAAAAGAACGCGGCGACGAAATCAGAGCGGCCGCAGCCGCAGCGGGTCAAAGTATGCAAAGCTATATTTTACAGGCTTGTGCCGAAAGAATGACCCGTGATGGATTCACCCCGGCGGAATCCGGGGAAGAAGGGGGACTATAGGGGGTTACTGGGGGAAAGTTCTAGCCTGCTAGGTTAAAGCCCTACACCTGCCTCTCAATCCCGTTAGGTGGAGAATCTGACCCCTCCGGCAAACGGCCAAAAACGGCCCGGATGGAGCACCACCAGCCGGAACCGTTGCAGCCGGAACCGGTGCAGCGGATCAGGTGCGGCCCGGCCGCCCCGGGTAAAGTGGGCAGAATACCCGGGTATAGCATCAACCTCCTGCACCGGGACGCACCCCGCCGGAACCATTGCCGCCAGTGCAGACCAGAGGCCAGAGCAGCAGCGCACGCCGCGCCGTCTGCCCTGGCCTTTTTCTTTTGCCCATCTTCCCGCCGCTGGCCCTGCTGCCTGCCCGCTGCACCGGATCGCCTGCCGGATCGGTGCGGATCAGTGACGGCCCGGCCCGGTCGATGACCCCACCAGCACCCCGCCGCCGCAGCAGATCACCCCGCCCACCCGCACCGCCAGCCAGCAGCAGACCGACACCAACAGCACCGCCAGCGCCGCACCGATGACCCCGCAGCCCACAAGCTGCACAGCCTGCACACCCTGCCAGACCTCACAGCAGCCAGCAGCCCACCGCCAGCACCTACCGACACCGCACCCCGCCAGCCCTGCCGCCCACCTGCCGCAGCAGATCACCCCGCCAACAGCCAAAAACCACCCACCGCAGCCCGCCGCCGGAGGGGTCAGATTCTTTACCTGACCGGCATATGGCCTTTGCAGTATAGCCAATAGCTAGGCTATAGCCGCCTTATCTAACCCCCTGCCCCCTTCCTTCTCCGCCTCGACGGCCTGCCGCTGCCCTGGGCACCGCCAACCGGCGGCCCGGCACCGGCCCGGCCTGCCGTCGCCCCGTCCGGCCCCGCCGCCGGAAAGGTACTGCCCCCCCGCCGGCGGGCGCGGTGCGGGTTCGGAAGCCCCAAAATATTTCTAGGTGTCAATTTTTTTGAAGGGCTTCCGAGTTTTGACCCATTAAAAAGGGGGTACGGGTCAAAAAAATTGTAAGTCCGGGGCAAACATGGCGGTAACGTCACCGGGATGGTGGACGCTTACAATTTGTAAGCAACTCACGTTTTGCCGGTGCCAACAAATCATTCCGGTGTGATCTTGTTGAGGTCAACAAAATCGGGATAGACCATCTTGCCGGGGCTGGCAAAATGGTGGCTATGTCATAAAGTGTTTACATTTGAAAGCCCCAACCGGCAAAAGATAAGACGTTATAAGACGGTTTTGATGCTATACTTAGTACAGTGGAATTATGGAGAGAGGCCCCACGGCGGCGAACCGAGGGGCCTTTTTCATACACTGTTGCTTACAAGTTGTAAGCGACCCGAAGAAATGCCGCAGGACCGGCGGCGAAACTGAATGCTCTGCCTGGATGATTTGCCAGACGGGGCATTTTTTATTGGAGGAAAACCAAATGGCAAGGCGAAGCGATGAGCGCGATGCCGCCCGCGCTGAGTACATTGCCCGGATGGAGAAGGACGGAGAAGTGAATCTTCGACAGCTGGCGGACGATCTCCATCTTAAATATGATACGGTCCGCCGCTGGAAGGCAAAGGACGGGTGGGGCCCGCCCGCACCCCGGAAGCCCGGCGGACAGCCGGGAAACAAAAACGCCGTGGGCAACCCCGGCGGCGGGGCACCTGTCGGGAATGAGAATGCAATGAAGGATGGAGCCTATGCGACCATCTTCTTTGACAAGCTCACCCCGGAAGAAAAACAGATCGTAGAGAATGCGCCCCGGAACAGCACCGAGCTGACTTCCCACGAAATCGGTGTACTGCTGCTCCGGGAAAAGTACATTCTGGACAAGATCAAAGAGTATCAGGCTTTACCGCCTGACCAGATGATTACATCCAGCGTCATGGATATGCGAGTACCCGGCGGACGTGGCAAGCGGAAGCGGGACGGCGCAAACCAGCAGATCGGTATGTATCAGAAGGAGACCCCGGCACAGCGTATCTTGCAGCTGCAGGAAGCCTTGAACAAAATTCATGGCCGCATCCTGTCTGCGGCGGCCCAGATGCAGAAAAACGAAATGGACAAGCTGCACCTGGAAACCGAACAGCAGCGGCTTGAACTGCTGCGCATCCGGGCGACCGGCGAGATCGGAGAGCCGGGGGACGGTGACAAAGATGCTGTACACGAGTAAGGCCGTTGGCGAATGGCTGGGTATCACTGACCGTCAGGTGCGGAACCTGCGGGATCAGGGCGTGCTGTCCGAAGTCCGGCCCGGTGTCTTTGACATGAAGGTCTGCGTCCGGCAATACCTGAACTTCAAGATCGGCAACAAAGACGATCAAGCCCGCCTTGTTGCTGCCCGTGCCGAGAGGGAGGAAACCCGCGGCAAGATCGAGAAAATGCGGATGGAGGAAGCCCAAGGCGACCTGCACCGCACCGAGGACGTGGAACGCGCCCTGAAAACCATCTTTGCGAATTTCAAGAACCGGCTGGAAACCATCCCGACAAAGTATGCAAATACCATGGCCCAGCTGACAGACCCGGCGGAAGCCCACGACATTCTGCAAAAAGCAGTGCAGGAAGCACTTGTAGAATTGAGTGACCCCGAAATTGCGCTGGCAGCACCAGCGGGGGAGGAACCCGAAGATGAGCAGGAAGAATAAATGCCGGGGCTGTGTCTGGGGCATCCGGCTGAATGAGATCCAGCAGTTCTGCCCGTTTGGCAGCTGTGTGAAGAAAGGCGGCGGCAACAATGGCAATGATCCACCTGGAACCGCAGACTGCACAGATGTTCAGCCGGGCGCTGGGTGCGCTGAAGCCGCCCCCGAACCTGACCCTTAGTCAGTGGGCAGATAGCTACCGCCGCTTGTCGGCGGAAGCATCCGCAGCGCAGGGCCGCTGGAATACGGACAATGCACCCTTCCAGCGGGAGATCATGGATGCCATCGGGGATGTTCACATCCGCAAGGTGGTTGCCATGATGTGTGCCCAGTCCGGCAAGACGGACGGGCTGATCCTGAACACCATCGGGTACTACATGAGCTATTACCCGGCCCCCATCATGATTGTGCAGCCCACGGTGAACCTGGGCGAGAGTTTCAGCAAAGACCGTCTGGCTACCATGATCCGGGACACTCCGGTGCTCCGGGGCCTTGTGGACAACAAGAGCCGCTACTCTGGCAACACGATCATGAAAAAGAACTTTGCCGGAGGTCAGCTGACCATCGTTGGCGCAAACGCCCCGACCGATCTGCGCGGCCGCCCCATCAAGGTACTGCTGGCGGACGAGGTGGACGCTTACAAAGCCAGCGCCGGCAAAGAAGGCGACCCGGTCATGTTGGCCGAACAGCGTCAAACGACCTACTGGGATTACAAGACGGTGCTGGTGTCTACCCCAACCGACAAAAACAACAGCCGCATTTTGGACGAGTTCAACGCATCCACCCAAGAGGAATGGACGGTGCCTTGCCCGAACTGCGGCTTTTATCAGCCCTTTGTTTGGGACAACATGGTGTTCGACAAGGAAAAGTGGCCGGAAGGCGGCGTGCAATACCGTTGCGCCGAGTGTGGCTGCCTTGACAACGAATACCGCTGGAAGAAGAACAGCCTGCAAGGAAAGTGGCACGCAGAACACCCGGAACGGTCTGTGCGGGGCTTCCACATGAACAAGATCGGCTCCACCCTCTGCGGGTGGGACAAGATCGTGGAGGACTTCATTGCTGCTGACTTGGATGCACAGCGCGGCGACTACGAGAAGATGCAGGTCTTTGTGAACACTGACCTTGGCTTGCCGTGGGAAGAACCGGGCGAAACGGTGGAAGCAAACAACCTGCTGGATCGCCGAGAGTTCTACGAGGCGGAAGTGCCGGACGGCGTGGTGTACCTGACAGCCGGTGTCGATACGCAGGACAACCGCTTTGAGGCGGAAGTCGTGGGCTGGGGCATCGGCAAGGAAAGCTGGGGCATCCGGTATCAGCGCATCTACGGCGACCTGAAACGTGGACAGGTCTGGGCAGATCTGGACGATTTCCTATCAAAGACTTGGAAAAAGAAGGACGGCACGGAACTGTCCCTGCGGTGTGTCTGCATGGACAGCGGCGGCCACTTCCCGGATCAGGTCATACGGTTCTGCAAAGAGCGCGAGGAACGGCACATCTGGCCCATCAAAGGCCGTGGCGGTATGGATGTGCCATACCTGCGCAACCCCACAAAGAACAACCGCGTAGGCGGCGAGCTGTTTACGCTGGGCGTTGATACCGGCAAGAACCATGTCCTTGCCCGGTTGAAGGTGCTTATCAAAGGCCCGAACTACTGCCACTTCCCGGCGGCAGAGGATGCCGGGTATGACGAAAACTATTTCAAGATGCTTACTGCGGAGCACAAGGTCACACGCTGGAAGTCTGGCCGCAAGGTGGAGCGGTGGGAGCTGAAAGACCCGGCACAGAAACGTAACGAAGCGTTTGACGTTCGGAACTACGCAACGGCGGCGCTGGAAATCAGCAATCCCCCCGGTTTGGAGATCCCCGGAGAGGAAGCACCACGCCAGACCGCACCGCGCCAGTACCGCAGAAGAAGATCAGGAGGTATCTAAACAATGCCGATCATCTCAAAAGAAGCCGCACAGCGGCATCTTGATATGTGGATGGAAGCAGAAGCTGCTGTTTCGACAGGGCAAAGCTACCAGATCGAACAGATGATGCTGACCCGTGCCAGTTTGAAACAGATCCGGGAGAGCATTATCTTCTGGGAAAAGAAAGTAGCCGAAGCGGAAGCAGAAGAAAAAGGCCGGGGCAGAAACCGAATCTACCACTTCTCGCCGCATGATGTGTAAGGACGGTGGACTACATGGCAAATATTCTGGATAAAGCCATTGCGGCAATCAGCCCTGAAAAAGGGTATCGCCGCGCTGTGGCACGCGCCGCACTGTCCGTCATGAACAACGGCACCGGCTACGGAAACTACGGAGCAAGCCGCATTTCCCGCGCTATGCGCAGCTGGCACGTTGGCGGCGGCAGCGCAAAAGAGGATATCGAAGATAATCTTGATATTCTGCGCAAACGGAGCCGGGATGCTTATATGGGCATCCCTCTGGCAACGGGTGCCATCAAGACCCTGCGCACCAACGTGGTGGGCAGCGGCCTTGTGCCGACCCCGCAGGTGGACGCGGACTATCTGCACTTGAACGAGGAACAGGCAGACAGATTGCAGGCGCAGATCTCCCGCGAATTTGAACTTTGGGCGGACAGCACCCTTTGCGATGCTGCTGGCATGGATAACTTCTGGCGGTTGCAGACGCTGGCGTTCACCAGTTTCCTGATGAACGGCGATGTGTTTGCGGTGGTGCAGTTCGACGAACATCCGCACTGGCCGTATGCTCTGCGGCTGCGCCTGATCGAGGCTGATTTGATTTGCAGCCCTGACCGCACGGACATAATGGCACCCTGCACGATAGACAAGCATGACGTGTTCCAGATCGTGCAGGGCGTGGAAACGAACCGGGACGGCGCGGTGGCGGCGTACTGGATAGCAAGTCGGCATCCGCTGGCTTACGACAGCACGGTGCCGCTGACATGGACGCGGGTAGAAGCCCGCGACCCCGAAACGGGAGAGCCGAACATTCTGTGCGTCACACAGAGGGAGCGTGCCGGGCAGCGGCGCGGCGTGCCCTTGCTGGCTCCGGTGCTGCCCACGCTGAAACAGATGGGCAGATACACAGAAGCAGAGCTGGCGGCGGCTATCGTGGCATCGTCCATCACGCTGTTTATCAAGCATGAAAACCCGACCAGTCAGGCACCGTTCGGCGAGGAACCGGCGGATAAGGCGGAGGACCCGAACACCCCGCCCGATGAACTGGGCATCGACCTTGCACCGAGCGCGGTGTTCGACCTTGCACCGGGAGAGAGCACGGATACGTTCGACCCGAAGCACCCGACCACGACCTTTGACGGCTTCATGTCGGCCATGTCCAATCAGGTAGCGACCGGCGTAGAGATCCCCAGTGAGGTGCTTTACAAGAAATTCAGTTCCAACTATTCCGCAAGCCGCGGCGCACTGAACGAGTTTTGGCGCACCTGCGGTGTGCTGCGGGATAGCTTTGCAGCGGACTTCTGCCAGCCGGCCTACGAAAAATGGTTTGCCGAGGCAGTAGCCCGTGGGCGCATCAATGCGCCCGGCTTCTTTGACGACCAGGCTGTGGCGAAAGCCTACATGGGCTGCACATGGAACGGTCCTGCACGCACCAATCTGGATGCCAAGAAAGAGATCGAGGCGGCGATTCTGCGTGTTCAGCAGGGCATCAGCACAAATGAGCAGGAAACTGCACAGATGACCGGTGGAAACTGGCGGGCAAACATGAGGCAGCGCAAGAGCGAAATGGAAAAAATGAAGGAGGTAGGGCTAAATGAGCAAACCAAATTCCAGGACGAACCAGAAGATGACAAATGATAAGTTTTGGCAGTTCCGCAATCTGGCCGGTGATGACCAGAAGGCGGAACTTCTGCTTTACGGCGATATTTCCGAGCGCAGCTGGTGGGAAGATGCCGCGACCCCGAAACGGTTTGCGGATGACCTTGCCGCCCTGGGCGATGTGAAAGAAATCACCGTGTACATCAACTCCGGTGGCGGTGATGTGTTTGCAGCACAGGCCATTGGCAATATGCTGGAACGCAACGCGGCCACTGTGACCGCCCACATCGACGGCCTGTGTGCCAGTGCAGCAACCATTGTTGCCTGCCATGCAGACAAGGTGGTGGCGGCGGCAGACAGCAGCTACATGGTGCATCCGGTCAGTATGGGTGTCTGCGATTACCTGACCGCAGAGGATCTCAACAACTGCCTGAAAGCACTGGAAACCATCCGCAGCAGCATCGTCACCCTGTACGCCAAGAAGTCCGGCAAGACCGAGGACGAATGCGCCAGGTGGATGGATGAAACGAACTGGTGGACGGCAACGGAAGCCAAGGAGAAGGGCTTTGTGGACGAGGTGGACGACGAAGCGGACGATTCTGTTGTGGAGAACCGCAACGGCATCCTGTTCGTCAACAGCATCAGTATGAACACCCCGTTCAACAAAGCACCGAACTTTGTCAGAAGCCGGGTGGTGGATAAGACCACGGCCCAGCCTGAAAATACACCCCAGGCGGATCAGCCGGGGAACAAAACCCATGGGGAGGTAACAGACATGGACATTAAGGACATCAAGACCGTGGACGATCTCCGCAAGGCGTGCCCGGATATGGTAGCCAAGATCGAGACCGAGGCTATCAATGCCGAGCGCACCCGCATTCAGGAGATCGAAAACGCCACTCTGCCCGGCGCGGAGGATGAAGCGAATGAGGCGAAGTTTGTGAAGCCCATTGATTCCGCATCCTTTGCGAAGGCCGTCATTGCCAGCATGAAGGCAAAGCAGCAGAAGCAGAGCAAGGATTATCTGGACAAGGCAAAGGCCAACGCCCAGACTTCCGGCGCGAACAACATCACCAATCCGCCGCCCGCTGACCCGGATCCGAAGGACGCGGAAGCAAACGTTTTCCTGGCCGCGATCCGCAAGGCAAACGGTGTGAAGTAAGGAGGAAAGAACCATGAGCATGGATCTTGCAAGAAAAGATTTCAGCACCGCGCCGAAGTATTTCATTGCTGGCGTGGACATTGGTATCGCAAAGGCAACCAAGACCGCAAGCGAAGCTGTGGAGGCACACGCCCCCGTGCTGATTGCAGACGGCAAGGTGAAGCCTATTGCGGCACCGGCAAGCGCAGGCACGGCAGTCCTGACCGGCCTGTACGGCATTACTGCTGACAGCGCAGACGCAAACAAGGAAGTGCCGGTCTATCTGACCGGCGAGTTCTTTGCTGACGGCCTGGTGCTGCCCAATAACGTGAGCGTGGACGACGTTGAAGTTCCTCTGCGCAATCTGGGCATTTTCCTGAAGTGATAGGAGGAAACAAAAATGGCAAACGAAATCAACATTTATGAGCCGCGGTATCTGGCCGAGGCTGTGCGCACCGCACCCCCGATCTGCACTTTCCTGCGCGATCGTTTCTTCTCCAAGGTTAAGACGTTCCCCACTAAGAACGTTGACATTGATATCGTCAAGGGCAACCGCAAGATGGCAGCTTTCGTCCATCCCATGGTCGGTGGCGAGATCGTGCAGAACGAGGGCTACGAGACCAAGTCCTATGCACCGCCGCTTATCAACCCGGCAACTGTCACCACCGCAGATATGTTCCTGCAGCGCCTGCCCGGTGAGGATATCTACTCCGGCCGCACCCCTGCTGACCGTGCAGCAGAAAAGCTGACCGAGGAATACAACAAGCTGAACGACATGACCACTCGCCGCGAAGAGTGGATGGCAGCCCAGGTACTTACCACCGGTCAGCTGAAGGTGAAGGGCAAGGGCGTGGATGAAGTCATCGACTTTGGCTTCACCAACAAGATCAATCTGGAGGGCACGAAGCAGTGGGGTAAGTCTGCTGCCGATACCATGGGCAACCTGCGCGAATGGAAGCGGCAGGTGAGCCGCAACGGCTTTGCAAATGCAAACATGGTGATTATGGGCAAGCTGGCCGCAAACCACTTTATGAGCGACAGCAATGTTCTGGATCTGATGGACAAGCGCCGGTTCGACATTGGTGCTATGGCACCCAAGGAGCTGGAAGGCGGTCTGAACTACTACGGCCACCTGAATCTGCCCGGCGTGGACATCTACGGCTATGACGAAGTGTATCTGGATGAGGAAACCGGAGAGACAAAGCCTCTGATCCCGGATAATATGGTGCTGATGATCCCCAGCAACGCAAACTTCATGCGCGCATATGGTCTGTGCGCCTATCTGGACGATGACAAGGTGTGGCACACTGCAGAGACCACCCGCCTGCTGCGTTCTTATGTGGAACACCGTCCTGACCGCCGCTTCCTGGAACTGCAGACCCACCCGCTGCTGATCCCCGACAAGGTGGATAGCTGGCTGGTTGCTACCGTCTGCTGATACGGGAAGGAGCGCGGATATGCTGGATGTTGACCAGAACTACGGCACACCGGAAACTCCGAAACCGTTCCCTACGTTCAAAGAATGCGTTGCGCAGGATGTGCAGAACGTGATCTTCAACTCAAACGAGTTTGCGGAAGAACGGTACATAGATGATAAGCTGATGCTCTGTATCACGCAGCACCCCGGCGTACTTGAACGTCCGGCGCACTGGGAGGGCGGAGCAAAGCAATCCTTTGACCAGGGCATGTACAAGGCCGACCTGCTGCTTTTTGTGAAGCAGAAGGACTACGGCCCTATGCCGAAGAGTGGCAAGCAGATCACCTTGGACAAGAAACGGATCTACAACATCAAATCATGCTCCCTGAAAGCGGGTATGTATCGCATGGAACTGGAAAGGGTGAGGTAAGTTGGCATACTTCCATACCAACTATGACGCTTCCAACCTGATGGTCTCCGTTGATGACGCGGAAGTGACCCGCGCTCTTGGCGTACTGGGAAACAAAACCCCGGCGGCGTTGAAGGTGGCCGTAAACACAACGGCCCGGCAGACGCGCAAGCTGATGCTGACCGAAGTGAAGAAACGTTACGACCTGAACGCGGCAGGCAGACGCATGATCGAAGATCTGCGCCAGCGCCAGAAGGCCACCAACCGGCGGCCTACCGCTATCCTTGCTATTATGAAGAACGACCCCGGTGCATTCCGGGCAGACCTGGGCTATTTCAGAACCAGCCCCACAAAGCCCTTCATGGGTCCGTCTGTTCGCAATGCGCCGCCCGTTTTTCGGGCGCGTGTCCTGAAAGACAGTCCAATGATCGCTCTGGGCGGAACAAGCGATAAGAGCAAGGACTTCTTGGTACAGTTCAAGTCGAAGCATATCGGCATGGTACAGCGTCAGCTCGGAATACCTGCGGATAAGGACTACACGGAGAGCGGAAAGAAACGTTGGAAACCGAACGAGAAGCTGGCAACACTGTCCAGCCCTTCCGGCTCTGCGATGCACCATACCGTGTGGGAGATGCAGGAGCAGACGGTGGAGCAGATGCTGCAGCAGAACACGGAACGGCGCGTCCGGCAACTGATCGCCAATGCAAAACGAAAGGGTGTAATCTGATATGGCTGAAAAAATCACCGGCTATACCAGCGAAATGTGCCAGCAGGCCATGATTGACGAGTTGAAGGAACTGTTCCGGGATATGAAGTTCACGGGGCAGGAAGGCGAAAAACCGCTGAAGATCTTCAAGCAGTTTATCCCGTCCCCGACCGATGATGACGACGATGTGGATACCAATAGATCCAACTTCCCGTGCATCATCGTATCAAGAACGAGTGGCGAGGTGGTGAACGAAAAGGATCCGCAGTTGGTCCTTTTGCAGCTTATCATCTGCTGTTATGACCCGAAAACAGACCGGCAGGGATATGAGGACACCGGAAACATCATCGAAGCCATCATGCAGCACTTCAAGCGGAAGCCTGTGTTTGGCGAGGCTTTCAAAGTGGGATATCCACGCAAATGGGATCTTTCGGATGATGACATGGACTTCTACTACTGGGGCATTGTCAACCTGATCTGCGAAACGCCCAACACCCTGAAAAACGAAGAAGTGGAGGCTTTGATATGAGCATCGAAAAGACCGAAAAGAAAACCGAGGCTGTGAAAGAAGCACAGCCTGTGACGGAAACCACCGGCGCTGCGGCGTACTGCGGGCCGACCGTCAAGGGCATTGCCCCGCAGTACACCGTATTCGTGGATGGCCTGCCCGAAAAGCTGAAAGAAAAAGTGGAGCAGGTGCCGTTCCTGAAGGCGCTGATCGTTCCGCTGGACAAGCTCGCAGAAATGCGCGTGAAGATCGAACAGGACGGCACCAGAGAGAACATTCTCTACAAGAAGGCCACCGACCTGATGAAGTAAGGAGGATATGACAAATGGCTATTTCTCATGGCTTTAACAAGACCGAAGCAGCGACCAGCGTCACCGCTCCGGTAACGGTTAACTCCGGCCTGCAGATCGTTGTGGGTACGGCCCCCGTTAATATGCTGGATGACCCGGAAGCAGCGGTGAATACGCCGATGCTGGTGAATACCTTCAAAGAAGCTGCCGCCGCAGTGGGCTATTCCGACGATTTTGCAAAGTATACCCTGTGTGAGGCGGTGAGCGCCAGTTTTCAGGTGATGGGCATTTCCCCTATCGTCGTGGTCAACGTCCTGGATCCTGCGAATGCAAAGCACATCACTGAACTGTCCAACAAGACCGTTCAGGTGAATGACGGCATTGCGGAGATCGACGAGACCGGCATCCTGCTGAAAAAGCTGGTCGTGAAGAAGGAGCAGACCGTGCTCACGGCGGACGAGGACTATTCGGCCAGATTCAATGATGATGGCACTGTGAGCATCGCCCTGGTCAACGGCGGCAAAGGCGACGGCGCAACGGCTCTGACCATTTCCGGTTCCATTCTTGACCCGACCAAAATCACCGCTGCCGACATCGTGGGCGGCGTGAATGCGGCCACCGGTGCAGAGACCGGACTGGAAGTGGTAAGACAGGTGTTCCCCAAGCTGGGCATGGTTCCCGGCATTCTGCTGGCACCCCGCTTCTCCAAGGATCCCATGGTGTGCGCAGCGCTCCAGGCAAAGTGCCGCAAGATCAATGGCGTTTTCGATGCAGTGTGCTTTGTTGACATCGACAGTTCCGCTTCCGGTGCACGCAAGTACACCGACGTGGCAAACCAGAAGGTCAAGCAGGGCGCAACTTCTCGTGAAGCATATGGCCTGTGGCTGTACGGCAAGATCGGCAGCGCCATCTACAGCGGTAGCTCTCTGGCCGCTGCTGCGGCAGTCTACAACGACAGCCTGTACAACGACACGCCCAATGCCAGCCCGTCCAATGTCAGCGTACCCATTTCCTCCGCCTGCCTGGAAGATGGCACCGAAGTCCTGATGGATCAGGAGCAGGGCAATGTTCTGAATGAGCAGGGCGTGGCGACCTTCATCCGCTCCGGCGACTTTGTTGTGTGGGGCAATGAGACCTGCTGCTATCCGAAAAACACCGACCCGAAGGACGCTTTCCTTTGTGTCCGCCGCTTCTTCAACCACTCCTGGACCAGCTTTGTTCTGGACAACATGAGCAAGCTGGATAAGCCCATGAACAAGAAGCGCCTTCAGTCCATCATCGACAGCGAGAACATGAAGGGCAGTGTCTATGTCTCTACCGAGGTATGCGCCAGCTACAGCATGAAAGCAGACCCCGACCGCAACACGACCGCTGAACTGGTTGCAGGCCACTACTCCTTCTATCAGTTCTGCACGCCGTTCCCGCCTTTTAAGCAGATCAACAACACCATGGAGTATGAGGCCGGCGCACTGACCTCGGCTCTGTCTCTGTAAGCAGGAGGAATGACCTATGGCTCTGAATATTTCCAGTGACCTGGTTCCCCAGGTCATCAATGACTACAATGCGTACACGGAAGATGACCTGCTCATTGGTCTGGCGGATGAAATCACCCTGCCCAAGATCAAGAACAAGACCACCTCCGTGTCCGGCATGGGCATTGCGGGCGAAGTCGATTCTCCCGTGCCCGGTCAGTTTGAATCCATGGAGGCAACGCTGAACTGGAACACCATGTACAGCTACGCCACCAAGATGATGAACCCCAACAAGAACATCCAGATCACCCTGCGTGCTGCTATGCAGAACGACAACAAGAACGGCGGCTACACCTACAAGGGCCTGCGCGTCGTCCTGGGTGGTCGTCCCAAGGAGCTGGATCCCGGCAAGCTGAAGCGCGCCGACACCATGGGCAGCACCACTACGCTGGAAGTCACCCGTTACCTGATGGAGGTTGACGGCACTACCGTTATCGACATCGACAAGTTTGCAGGCCGCTACTATGTTGATGGCGAGGATATGCGTGCCGAGATCAACGCTCTTATCTAAACCCGATACATGAAGAAGTCAGCCGTCCCGGCGTGGGGCGGCTGATTGTCTTTTGGAAAGGAAACAGCAATGGACAATATCGTGAAGTTCGATAAACCTTATAAGTTCGAGGGCAAGGAGTACGACAGCCTGGATCTGTCCGGTATGGAGAAGATGACCGTGCAGGACTTGATCGACATTCAGAAAAACATCGGCAACGAGACGGCGGCCATGTACGCGATGGAAATGACCACTTCCTTTGCACAGGAAATGGCCGTTAAGGCAACCGGCAAGCCTGTGGAATTTTTCAAACTCATGCCCCGCGGCAAGATCAAGAAAGTGCAGGCGGCGGTTATTAAGGGCATGGACAACAGCGAAAACGCCGATGAAGTGAAAAAGCAGCTGGAATCTCACACCCTGAAGTTTGCAGCGCCCTACACCTACGAGGGCAGCGAAAAGGCGGAACTGAAGGGCAAGACCTTTGACAGCATCGACCTGTCCGGCGTGGGCGAACTGAACACTATGAGCGAATCCATGGCAGAAAACCGTATGGCTGCGGGCGGATTTGCACCGGTGAATACGCATCGCAACTACCTGTACTGCTGCATCATCGCCAGCATGGGCACCGGCTACCCGGTGGACTTCTTTGCCGGTCTGCCGCTGTGCGAGGCGGTCAAGCTGCGCGATGCCGTAAACTCTGATTTTTTCGAGTAAAAGGCGGGGCAAAAGGACTTCGGAAAGCAGCTATCCAACTATCCATTGCCACGCATTCCAACATGACGGATCTGCTGCACCTGCCCCGGCGGGAGCTGGTGGATCTGTGTAACGAGGTGGCAGACGTATGGCGGGAAATGGAGCACTAGACCTCAGCATCCGCATCATGGGCAAGGTGGACCCATCCCTTGTAACTGCAATAAAGCAGACGAAGGGGCTGACCGGTGATCTGGCGAGCGCACTGACGGGAACAAAGTCGCTGGGCAGCACGGTAGCAAACACTCTGGGCGTAATCGGAAAGACTGGGCTTGGAATCATGGCTACGCTGACAACTGCGTCCGCTGTCATGATTAAAAAGACAACCTCCATGGCGGAGGAATACCAAGCCCAGGCGGCAGATGCAGTCAAATATGTTGGCGGCATTATGAACGATGACGGCAGCATTGATCCGGAAAAGCGTGCCACCATGGAGGACGCGATCCTCAAGATGACTACGCAGGTCCCAATCAAACGGGACGAGATGGCGCAGATCGCCGCATCGCTGGGACAGTCCGGTAAGAGCTATGAGCAAATCTTTCTGGATAACCAGCAAACCGGAGAAAAAAGCTACCTGTACGATACGGCCCGTCTAGCTGCCGCGTGGGACATTGATGCAAAGTCTGCGGCCGATTATATGGCAAAGTGGGAAACCGCTTTTGGTAAGACCCACAACCAGATTATCGACATTGCAGATTCCATCAACTATCTGGGCGGCCACATGGCTACCACGGCGGCGGAAATCGCCAGCGTGGTGAATACGTCCGGCGGTGTCGGCCAGACAGCCGGCGTTGACCTGCACACGACTTCTGCGCTTGCAGCCACCATGCTGGCTATGGGTGTTAATGATGGAAAGGCCGGAACAAGCCTGAACCGTGTGTTTACAAACATCACCCTTGGAAACAGTGCAACGGATGCACAGACGGGTGCATGGAATAGACTCGGCTTTGATCCTGTGCAGATTGCAAAGGATATGCAGTCCACGGGGCCGAACGGAGAAGATGGTGCAGCAAGCACTCTGTACAAAGTCTTTGAGGCAATCTCGAAACAGGACAAGTACCAGCAGACTGCGACCATCAAAACGCTGTTTGGTCAGTGGGCCATTGAGGGCGTTTCAAAAATTGTGGGCAACTTGCCCGCATTCCAGAATGCCTTGCTTATGGCTGGTGACACCAGTGCATACAGCGGTAGCATGGAGAAAGAATTGCTTGTCCGTCTGGACACAAGCAAAGCGGTAAGCCAGATGGCAAGTAATGCGACAGACCGCCTGCTCATCAATGTGGGCAATCAGTTCCTTCCGGCAAAGAAAGAACTGACGGCTATGTGGATTGACATAGCGAACGGCATCACCGAGAGTCTGCCGGACCTGTCCAACATCGTCAACGGCATTCTGCCGATGCTGCACTCCGCGCTGCTTGGAATTGGCAATGCGGCGCAGGCGGCATTGCCGTGGATTCAGAAAGGTATCGACTACACCGCAGAGCACGGGCCGGAGGTGGCGGGAGCCATTGCCGCCATAGTTTCGGCGTTCGGAGCTATGAGCTTTGCACCTGCGGCATACAGCGCCGGAAGCACGCTGTTGTCCACGGTGGGCAATGTCGTGATCGGAGGAAAGCCGAGCGGAGCGCCCGGCGGAATGTTCGGCGGCATCACGGTCAGAAACCTGCTGGGAATGCTCAGCCCGACCAGTCTCTTCCAGAACACCGTGAGAGGCGGATGGGGACTGTGGAGCAACCGGGGCAATATTCTGAAATCCGCAAAGATGGGCGCATGGATGGCAAACGGCTCTGGACAGGGCGGCATTGCCGGACGGCTGAGTTCTTTGGCGGGCGGTGCAATCGGTGCCCTGAACTCAGATGCGTTGACGAGCGGAAAGAAGAAACCTATGCAGGCCGTAGCTGGGAAAATCTTCGGTGCGGCGGGCTACATCAATAATGTGGCAAACATACCGACCAATGCGATGAATGCCATGATTGCAGCAGCAAACCCGGCGGGCACAGCAACAGCAACCATTGGAAACGTCCTCGGTGCAGGCGTAGGAGCCGTGTTCGGAAAAAATGGCTTGAATCTGACTGGCGGCATTGGCGCAGTTGCGGGAAAACTGGGCGGCGGCTTTATGTCGATGCTTGGTATGTTCGGACCGGCCATTACAAGTCTGGGCACAATGGTCGCCGTGGTTTCCCTGCTGGGAGATCACTTTGAAGATGTCCGCAACATCGTCGGAACAGTATTTGGCGAAGGCGGGCTTGCCGTCTTTGACAAATTCACCGGAAAGATAGCGGGTATCGGCGACACCGTGAAGCAGGTGTTCGGGCAACTCACCACCCCGGAGGGCTTGCAGAGCATCCAGGAAAAGCTATCCGGCTTCAGTATCGGAGGGCTAAATCTGGGTGACGTGTTCGGAGCTATGACCCCTGCCATCCAGACGGTTATGCCGTTGATTGAATCGTTCGCCGGTGTGTTCTCTCAGATTGTAGATCTGGGAGTAAACCACATCAAGCCGGTGCTGACTGAGATCTTCGGCTTTATCGTGAATGAAGGCATTCCGGCGGTCATGCCGCTGCTGTCTACGGTGGTAAGCCTGGTAGGCACCACACTGGTCAACGCCATCAAGGTGGCGGTGGATCTGGTGGGTAAGGTGCTTCCTGTGGTAGAGCCTGTGATTCTGGGCATCATCGGCTTCCTGAAGCAGGTTGCAACCATCGGCGTGAAAGCGGTCAACTTCATCATTGGGGCGCTGAACAAAATTCAGCTCACAATACCGGAAACGCTGTTCGGCATTCCGGTTCCGGTGATCGGCGGTAAGTCGTTCGGATTCAACCTGTCACCCGTGTCTGTCCCGGCATTTGCCAACGGCGGCATGACACAGGGACCGTCTATTGCTGGTGAGGCTGGCCCGGAAGCCGTTATCAGCTTCCGGCGCGGCGTTCGTGAAAAGAACATTGATACCTGGCTGACCGCTGGTAAGCTGCTGGGCGTTGGTCTGGGTGATCTGCTGGGGTTGCCCGGCAGAAAGCCGAAGATGTTCGCGGACGGTGGTTTTACAGAAGAAGATTCTAACCTGATCGACTTCAACAGAGCACGTCGCCAGCAGTATTACAACCAGGCGGCTCAAAGTTTTGACACTATGGTTCAGCCTGTTGCAGCGGCATTGGTACTGGGGTCCGACGCTGGTGTGGCGTTCAGCCGTATTACGGAAATCGCCAACTATGCAGTAGATGGGCTGGAAACTCTGGCGGCAATGCCGACACCTACCGTGTCGGATGACCAGGGCAAAGCCCAACAGCTGCTGAACACCGGAATCGGGAAAGTGATTGCTGGTGCCAAGTCTGTTCTTGCAAACGAAAATACTCAGAAGGCAATCCGGTTTATCCGGGGAGCAGATGCGGAAAAGGCAAAGCTGGAATACGCTGCAAACCCGGACAACTACGATCTGAGCAATGTCAATTTCTTTCCGACGGCTGGCAACAGTGAACTGACAAGGCAAAATCTGTCGATGCTGGCAGACCTTCAGAACTACCAGCAGGAAGTGGAGCTGAAGCCCATCGGCGGGAGCGAAGATGCTTCTGGTGGCAGCACCGGGAACCAGCGCGGTGGATCGAGCAACAGCTACCAGCGTACCTATACGAGTTCCAGCGGAAACACATATGTTTATGCACCAAACTTCACCATCTACGGCAGCATGAATGCCGAAGATCTACGTTCCATTATGGACGAAGGTTACGAGAAGTTCTGCGAGTATGTGGAACGGTACGAACGCGAAAAGAGGCGCACGCAGTATGGCACTTGATTACACCACAAAGTCCGGTGACACCTGGGATCTGATTGCCCTGAACGTGTACGGAAGCGAGCTGAAAGCCGATTGGCTGATGCAGAACAACCCCAGATATATCCATATCGTCCGGTTCGATTCCGGCACGGTGCTGTCAACACCAGCTCTGCCGGCTGAAAAGAGCGGAGACCTTCCGCCCTGGAAGGCAGGTGCATGATGGTACTGACAGCAGCGAGACCCAAAGGAAGGCAGGCTGCGGTTCTTCTGACCTACGAGAAAACCGATATTTCGGAAGAAATCGCACCTGATCTGGAAAGTTTCAAGTACACGGATGTGGCTGAATCCCAAAGCGACAGTGTGAGCATTACAGTCAATGCCAGAGCTGCCAAATGGAAAAATGACTGGATGCCGGAAAAGGGCGTGAAGCTCTACCCGGCTATTGTTGTAAAGGACTGGAATATCGGGGGCATTGAGAGCGGCTACAGAGATTACAGCGCCGAGTGCGGGGCATTCGTGCTGGATGATCTTAGTTTTGCCGGTGCACCTGATTCGCTGACGATGGGCGGCGTGGCAAAGCCGAACGACACCAGCTTCAGCGAGAGAAACCGGACCTTTACATGGAAGAACACCAGCGTAAAGAAAATCGCTGAAACCATTGCAGGCCGTTACAAATTGGAGCTGAAGTTTGAGGGAGACGACCACGGCATTGATGCAAAGGAACAGGACGGAACAGATAGTGCCTTTCTGCAAGATCTGTGCAGCACCTATGCACTGGTTATCAAAGTCTACACTTCAAAGCTCTGGGTGTACGACCGGGAAAAGTACAAGGCGAAAGATCCTGTATGGACGGTATATGAGAGCCGGCCCGTTGGAAATCCGACGGCCCTGTGCGTAGAGCCGGGAAGTTTCAAGTGGAACACAAAGCTGACTGGAACATACACGGGCGGCCTTTATACCTACACCAACAAACAGAAAAAAATCAACATCAACGTCAAGGTGGGCACGGACGAACGCCAGCTTAAACTTACTGGAAAGGTAAGCAGCGAGGCAGACGCAAAAGCCCGCCTGATAGCGGCCATCAAGAATGCCAACCACGGAGCAACCCAGATCAGTTTTACGATGTTGGGCTATCCGGCCGGCGCTTCAGCGCAGTGCTTTAACCTAGTTGGCTATGGAAAGATGGACGGAAAGTATTTCGTTGATCAGATGGAACACAGCATATCTCCATCCAGCGGCTACAAAACACAGGTCAAGGCCAGCAAAGTGGAAAAGGAGGATTTCGCATGAGCAGTGAAGTGAGATTCGGCAATGTGAGTTCTATCGACTATGAGGCTGGAAAGTGCGAAGTTACTTACCCAGACAGGGACGACACCGTTACGGAAATGGTGCCGTTTCTGTCCAATGGCGAGTACCAGACACCGGAAGTTGATGATCTTGTGCTTGTCCTGCATCCAGGAGAAAGCCCGGAGGATGCTGTTGTGGTGGGCACCGTCTGGAATGAAAAGAACAAACCGCCTGAAGGAAAAGAAAAAGTCTACCGAAAGGATTATGCCAACTCACGAGGAAAGGCATATCGGAAGTTTGATGCAAATGCAAAAGAACTGACCGACTATGTGGACGGAAAGAAAATCCTGAAGGCGAAAAGTCTTGAGATCCAGGTGGGCGGTGCAACCGTGACCATCAGCGAGGGCGGAGAAATTAAAGTGACATCCCCGGCGGGGATTTCACTTGCGGCATCCGGTGAGCTGAAAATGACGGCATCGACCATCACCGCAACCGCTGGAACCGTGAACATCCAAGGCGGTGGCGGCGACGTTGTTGTGTCCGGCAAGTCGCTGGTGTCGCATACACACACCGGAAACCTTGGCAAGAAAACATCCGCACCCCTGTAAGGAGGTTTTGGAATGTATGTTGGAATTTTCGGCGATGTGATTTTCTCTGTGGGACACCTGCGTGTGCTCACCCCGTCAAACTTCAAGGGAACGACCGGCGCAAACTGGGCGGAACATGAAGTTCTGGGAGGAAAAGCACGAGCAGAGTATTTATCACCGAAACTGAGAGAGTACACCTTTGATATTCTTCTGGATGCAGCACTCGGCGTGAATCCTCGCAAGATGCTGAACCGTCTGACAGAAATGTCAGAGAACGGAGAGATTCATTACCTGATTATCGGGTTTGCACCGGTATCGCAAAACAAGTTTCGGGTCACTGAAATAAGCGACAGCTGGGATTCGGTGATAAAACACGGGCTTTTGATGCAGTGCAAGGTGAGCCTGACCATAAAGGAGTACATATGATCGACTTCAGCAGCACGGTGGTTGAGCTGTCCGGTGACAGCGAAAAACAAAAAGAAGTGCAGGACATTGCAAAGTGCCTTCGCACACTGTATTCCACACCAATCGGGAGCCAAGAGGGCGACAGAGAACTCGGAATCAATCCAAACATATTTGTCGATAAGCCACTTCCGGTGGCAAAGGGATTATATGTGGCTGAGGTAACAGAGAAAACCGCATCGTTTGAGCCGCGGGCAAGAGTGGTGCGGGTGGACTGGCTGGACAGTGATGTGCTGCATGGCGTTGTAATTCCAAAGGTGGTGTACGAGCTTGTCTAAAATAAAAGAGTTTGAGAACATCCCGGACATCGACATTGAAGGCGAAGAAACGCTGGAAGAAGCTGTGGCCGATTGCAAGGCGCTGTTTGGCAAGTACAACAAAGAACTTTTCAACGGTGAGGTATCGTTGGAACGGTGTTCTGAAGCACGGCTTGTCCTTTTGACACTGGCACATCGTTCGCATCACAACATGGAGTACAGCACGGCGTGTCTGAAAGCGGAACTGCTGCCTACGAGCACGGGGCCGAATTTGGACAACCTTGCTCCGCTTGTTGGAGTGGAACGCCTGGAAGCCGGAAAAGCCACGGCGGTTATTCGATTCACACTGTCTGCGCCGAGAACGAGTGCAACCGGAATCCCGGAAGGAACACAGGTGAGAACGGCAGACAAACGGTATTTCAAAACCGAAAAGTATGCGGAGATCTTACCCGGCGAACTGACCGTGGACGTAGTTGCCGTGGCGGATGAGGCAGGAAGCAACAGCGATGGGATTGCCGAAGGCGAAATCAATGTGCTGGTGGATCCTATCCCGTATGTGTCCGGGGCAAAAAGTGTTTCGGCAAGCACGGGCGGTACGGATACGGAAGGTGACGATTCATTTACCAGACGTATCAACTATGCACCTTCGATTTTCTCCGTGGCCGGTCCGGTGGATGCCTATGAATACTTTGCATCGAGCTGGCGGTCCGATGTGGCAGATACGAAGATCGTTTGCAAGGAAGGATACACGATCCACATTTACTTTCTGATGGCCGGAGGCAGAGTTCCGACAAGGGAAGAATGTACCGGAATGCAGGAATATTTCGACACGGTAAAGCGCCCGATGGGTGATCTGGTTCTTTGCCATGCGCCGGAAGAAATCCCGTATGACATCGAGCTTACTTACCATATTGCCTTGAGCAATGTCAAGAATGCATCGACGATTCAGGAAAATGTGGAAGCAGCTGTGAAGGAGTATGAAACCTGGCAGAGAAAAATCGGCCGGGACATCGAACCGGCGGAGTTGATTATGCGTGTACGGGAAGCTGGTGCGAAACGCCCACGTCTGTTGACACCGGTCGAAACAACTGTCTCCGAAATTCAGGTGGCAAAGCTCCGAAGCTGCAAGGTGACATACGGAGGAATCGAAGATGATTGAACTCCACGAAGTTGGCCTAGTCGAAGGGCTACCGCCTGATGTTGCCAAAGAGCCATGGGTACAGATCCTAGATGCAGTTTTCAGGGAGCGGCGCAAGAAGGAACTGGAAGCTGCCGAACGCTTGAAAATCTACACGGATATTGACCGTGCAGATGAGGCGGTTCTGGATATTCTTGCGGTTCAGTTCCGCGTTGACTGGTACGACACCAGCTATCCGATTGAAACAAAGCGCAGGATCATCAAAACTGCGCTGGAAGTCCGTCGGTACTGCGGAACGGAGTGGGCAGTCCAAAAGGCGCTGGCCTCGATTTATCCGAATGTGAAAATAAGTGAATGGTATGACTACGGAGGAAGGCCGGGCTACTGGCGAATGAACGTAGACATTACCGATGATGGTGTCATTTACTACACACCGGAAGAAATTGAAAAGCGCCTTGGTTATGCCCGGCGCTGTACCGCTCACCTTGAACACATCATCTACATCGTCGAACCGCATGAACGGTCGCCTGCCTACGTCGCCGCCGCGCCCTGCGGAATGGCTGCCTTTTGCACCGTCCGGCTGCCCGGAAACATCAAGCCCCGCGCCGTCACGGCTCGTGGCTATGCTACCGGTGCTATGAGCGCAGCGCGGATGCGGACGACCGTTGAGCTGCCCGGAGCCATCCACCCGAAAAACATCACCGCGCAGGCATACGCCACCGGCGGGCTTGCGCACACGCACGAAACCGTAACCATCAAGATTGGAGGACAGACAACATGAGCTGGGAAAAATCCAGTTATACAACTGCCGGTGCCGCGCTCCTGTCGGAATCCCTCTCCGGCGGCGCGCTCACCATCACCCGCGCCGTGAGCGGCACCGGCATCGTTGAAACCGACTTGTCGGCAGAAACGACCGTCAGCGGCGAAACGCACGAACTGACCATCCTTGCGATTGACACCGTAAAGGACGGAGAGGAAACGGCCCGGAAAGTCAGCATCCAGATTACCGGAGCAGAAAGCACTTACATCATGCACCAGATCGGCGTATATGGCCGCCTGAATGATGATGCCGAAGTGCTGCTGTTCATCATGCAGGATGAACGTGGAATCGAAGTCCCTGCATCCAGCGTGAACGCTGATTTTGAAATTGAGATTGCTGCCCTTATTGCAATCTCGAACAAAGCAAAAATCGAAATTGCCCTCAGCCCGCAGATGCAGGCTTTGATGAAGCTGGTCAAGGCCGAAATTGAGAAGCACAACGCCGCCGCTGATGCCCATGCAGCGACCATCACGGCAGCGGTCAGCGCAGCCGTGAAGAACCTGTCTGAATCCGGGGAAATCCTGAACGAAGAACAGGTAAAGGCTCTTATCAAGGAGCAGGTGGACGGCGGCACAGGCGGCGGCTACTATGGCTCCTACAAACTCACCCTTGCGGCTGACGGGTGGAAGCCCGCTCGCAGCGAGGATGATTACGAAAACGCTGGCGGTATGGATTACTACCAGTGCATTTATGATGCAGAACTGTCGGACAGCACCAGCGAGCTTGTACCCGTTGGCGTTGTATCTCCCGGCAGCTTCTATACTACGACCAAAGCGGGCGTCCTGAACGGGTGCGAAACGCATGATGGCTTCATCAGATTCTTTTCACAGCGCATCCCGTCCGATAATATTCAGGCGACCGTGACCCTGTTCGGGAAAGGAGGTGGTTCGGGTGAAACCGGTAGCGTAAGCATCGGTCAGGGCTTGAAGCGTGACGCGAGCGGCGCTATTGCCGTCCGCATTGGCGAAGGCCTTGACTTTGACAGCGCAAACGCGCTGACTGTCCGCAAAGAAACCGTTATGACGAGCGAAGACCTGCTGAACGAGGAAGAAACGCAGCAGGAAATCGTTGATATGCTGAAATAGTTTTAGGAGGACACTACTATGTCTAAGCAGATTTCTACCAAGACCACCATCCGCAACCTGACCGCCGAGATCAAGAAGACCTTCGTCAAGAAGGACGCTTTCACCCCGGTCGAGACCGCTGCCAACGCCGCCATTAAGGCCGTGAAGGTGACCGGTAACACCGTCAACTTCTACACCAACACCGGCATGACCGGCGCAGCTGCTTTCTCCATGGACTTCCCGACCGAGATGTTCCTCGACCAGACCAAGACCGCGTTCGTCGGCAAGTTCAAGTTCTCCGACACCACCTATCCCGGCGCCACCGACCCCAAGCTGGACGGCAAGCCGGTCATGGTTCTGGCCGTCAAGGGTGAGAACCCCGACAGCTGCACCTACTCTTTCCTGAACATGGCTGCTCTGGTCGATACCTACGCCGCAAAGACCACCGGCAAGGATGCATCCACCACCGTTACCATCGCTGGTTATGAGGTGGATGTCAAGGTCAATGTTTCCGCTGCTGCCGGCAACGCCCTGATTCTGAAGGATGATGGTCTGTATGTTCCCACCCCTAAGGAAGTGGACATCTCCGGCAAGGCCGATAAGGTCACCGGTGCCACCGCCGGCAACTTTGCTGCACTGGATGGCGAGGGCAATCTGACCGACAGCGGTAAGAAGCCTGCCGACTTCGTGGCTGCTGAGACCGGCAAGCGCCTGATGACCGATGCCGAGGGCGAAAAGCTGGCCGGTGTCTCTGAGGGCGCAACCAAGACTGCCGCCAGCTCCACCAACGGCAATGTGAACATCGACGGCAAGGAAGTCGTCGTGTACACCGAGCCGGAGAATGTTCTGCACGACGAGGACGTGGAGGACTTCTCCGCAGAGGAGATCGCCGCTCTGCTGGCTGACGCTGACTAAGACATGAGGAGGTAAGCTCTATGGCAAAAGCGAAGGTCAAAACGCTTTTGGGCACAGGGCTTGCCGCGCTTTGCAGCCACATCAAGCAGTGCAATACCGCAATCGGAAACCTTTCCGAAGCAACGGCAAACGGATTCGAGGAAACCGATGACATCCTGCACGAAAAGCAGGATGTCATGGCGGCGGTGCCTTTTACTATCCCGGTCGATGGCTGGGGCGAGGATGGTTCCTCCCCCGGCTATTTTTATTGTGACATCCCCATTGTGGGCCTGTTGGCTACCGACATTGTGGATGTTACGGTACTGCCGGAATTTTACGATGTGGCGGGTGCGGTGGGCTTTATTGCGACCGAAAGCCTCGAAGGAAAGCTGCGGCTGAGGGCCGCCAAAGCTCCGACCGAGAAAATTTCTGCACAGTATCACATTACAAGCACCGTGAAATACACGGATGCACAGGAAGGGGGAACCTAAATGGCATACGGTTCTTTTAACGCAGGCCCCGGCAAGGCGCCGGATGAAGATGTTGTCCGCACTGACCAGATCGGCATTCCGGGCGGCATTGCCACGCTGGATGCAAACGGCCACCTGACCGAGAGCCAGCGGTGGGAAGTGGACAGCTACAAAAAGGCCGAGACCGACCAGCGCATCAGCGCGGCGGTGGATGCCCATAACGAAGCAGCCAACGCCCACGGCGACATCCGCGCCAGCGTGGCAGCCATGAACGCCAGCATCAAGGCCATTGAGCTGAAGTTCGGAACGAACGTGACCAAGAACCCGTTCAGCGCCACGTTCGGCAGTCTGGACGGCCTGACCGTGACCGGCGTGTGGAACGCCGAGCAGGCAAGGGTGGAGTTCTGACGATGGCTGAAACGTTCAAAGTCGGCGCGAATGCACGGGAGCTGCTGCGTTACACCCAGAGGGCGACCCGCATTGTCACCGACGACATCAGCCGGAGCGATGCCCGGAAGATCATCCAGAAAGTCGCGGCGCTCGAAGATGTGCGCGACATCCAGAAGGTGTGCGGCACTGCCGTCCATGCACTCGACACACGGGACAGGGAGGGCTTTTCCAAGAGCACGTTCCGGCTGTATGGCGAGGGCATCCGGCTGACCGCCCGGCAAATCCTGCTGGATGCACACGCGGCGAATAACGTCAATTTCCAGACCGACTACGACAAGCGCGTTGAGAAGATTGGCGCAGTCGTGGACGGCTGCTCTCTGCTGCTGGAATACCTGACCATCTGCACGGAGGAAGGTATCATCAGCGCGAAGAAAGCCGGTATCTGGACAAAGAAGGTCACGGACGTAAAATACCCGGCGATGAAGTGGCTCACGTCGGAACGCGGACGTGCCGAAAAACTCCGGGCAGAAGCGGAACGGAAACGGCTGACCGAACAGGCTGCCGCCCTGAAAGCTGTCCTTTACCCGGAACCGTAAACGCACAGCGGGCAACCGCTTTGCATAAAGGGTGCGGTTTGTTTGTCTGACGCTGCCATTTGGTGGCTGCGCTCTCCGAACACCAACAATAACAACAACGTCTGGAACGTCAACACCGATGGCTCCAACAACAACAACTGGTACAACAACTCCTATGGTGTTCGCCCCGCTCTGATGGAACCGTGTGACGAGTAGGCATAAGCTGAAAGCAGTGCGCCCATCAAAGGAAACCGCATCCTGTCGCTTGCCGATGCAGGCAAGTGATAAATACATCCCGCTGAGGTGGGCCATCCCTGCCGGATGCAGCCCACTACCGTAACGCGAACCAGCGGAGGGTAATTTTGACATACGAAGAACTGTGCAGCTTCGAGGTGCTTTACAAAGCCTACCTTGAAGCCCGGAAGGGAAAGCGCAGTAAAAGCAAAACAATCGAGTACGAGGCGCAGGCGCTGGCCTGTACGGAAAAGCTGTCCCGCAAGCTGGCCGTGCGCAATGTGCGCCAGCCGGGCGGCGACATCCGGCAGCAGATATGCTATGTGCCAAGTAAGTTTGAGGTCTTTGCCGTCTACGAGCCGAAGCGCCGCATGGTACACGCCCCTGCATTTGTGGACAAGGTGGTGCTGCACGCTCTGGTCGATAACATCCTGTATGATGCCCTGACAAAGAGCTTTATCCGGGACAGCCACGCCAGCCAGACCGGCAAAGGCACAGACGACGGCCTGATGCGCCTGAAAACCCACATGGTGGACTATTACCGCCGTGAGGGCCACGGCGCGGACGGCTGGGTGCTGAAAGGCGACGTGCGGCATTTCTTCGCCAGCATCGACCACCGGAAGCTAAAACGCAAGCTCAAAGCCGTGCTGGACAAGCGCGGCGTTGACCCGCGTGTCTATGAGCTGCTTTGCATCTACATCGACGTGATGGAGGACGGCTTGCCGCTGGGCTACCAGACGAGCCAGCTTTTCGCCCTCATGTTTTTGGACGAGTTCGACCACATCATCAAAGAAAAGTACCGCATCAAATACTATGGCCGATACATGGATAATTTCTATATCATCTGTTCGGACAAGCGAAAATTGCAGTGCATTCTCCGGGATGTGCGGGCGCTCATGGACAGTTACGGCCTTGAGCTGAACCAGAAAACCGCCATCTTCCCGCTGCGGAACGGTATTGATTTTCTGGGATTCCATAGCTACCTGACCGACACCGGCGCGGTCATCCAAAAGCTGCGCCGAGATAGCTCCAAGCGGATGAAGAACAAGATCAAGTATTGGGAGACGGCATACCCCGCAGGCGAAGTGACCAAGGGAGAAATCCTGCGGAGCTTTGATGCGTGGGATGCCCATGCCGCCCATGGCGAAACCTACTCTTTACGCCGCAAGTACGCTGACCGGCTCGAAAAATTGCTTGACTGCAAAATCCCTATCCATCGAAAAATCAACTCGAACAAACTCGCGCGAGACAGACGGAGGGCGCGGCAATGCCGCTGCATCTACAAGAAGCAGCACAAAGCCCTGTCCCTCTCTGTATCGCAGAACACGCGGCCTGCGGAGATCATGCCGTGGGCCTGAACCAAAAAAGGAGGTAACAATGGCAAACGTAAAACTGGGCACGAAAGCCGTTGGCAGTATTGTCAAGATCAAGGTCAACGGCGCGTCCAAAGATTTTATTGTTGTGCAGCAGGGCAACCCGAATACCGGCACCTATGATTCCAGCTGTGCCGGAACGTGGCTGTTGATGAAGGACATCTACACCACGATGAAGTGGGACGGCTCCAACAACGATTACAAGAACTCTGATGTCCATTCTTACTTGAACGGCACGTTCTACAACCTCATCGACAGCGACATCCGCAACGCCATCAAACAGGTAAAGATTCCGTACCAGAACGGCACTGGTTCCGGCGGCAGCCTTGCCACCGGCTCCAACGGCCTGAGCACCAAAGTGTTCCTGCTGTCTGGTTATGAGGTTGGCTGGACGACCAGCGACAACGGCTATTTCCCGAAGGACGGTGTGAGGCTGGCATACTTTGGCAACAGCTCCGGCGGTAACAGCAAGCGTATTGCATACAATGGCAGCTCCGCTGCCATTTGGTGGCTGCGCTCTCCGCACACCTACAATAACGGCGTCGTCTGGGACGTCAACACCGATGGCTCCAACGGCAGCAACTGGTACAACTACTCCTATGGTGTTCGCCCCGCTTTCATTCTTCCCTCTACACTCGTGGTCTCTGACGATGGCACGGTCAGTGTCAACACTGCACCTACCGTCAGCACGGACGGCGCAGCTCTGGGGCAGAAGAACGCGGCCTTTGCGTGGAAGTACACCGTCAGGGATGCCGACGGCGACACCTTGACCGTCACCGAAAAGCTGGACGGCAAGACCACCAAGACCCGCACCGGCGTTGCCAGCGGCACGGCCCTGACCTTTGAGCAGGTCGCCGATGCCGCAGGGTTCCAGCGCGTCCTGAATGGCAGCCACACCCTGACGGTTGAGGTGAGCGACGGCAAGGAGATCACAAGCGCGTCCGCAACCTTCACCAAGACCGTCCACGCCGCAAGTGTGACGCTGGCCGAACCTCTGACCGTGGAGGGCGACATCACCGTTGCCGTGCTTCAGGTGACGGGCAGCATTCCCGATGACGCTGTGTTCAAGGCAGAGGTCACGAACAACGCCAAGGACGCGGCCCCGGTGTGGCAGGATGCCACGACCGAGGTAAAAAAAGGCGTGAATATCGTCTTTGAGAATAAGACCGCCGCCAACGGCGCGGCGTTTAACTTCCGCGTCAGCGTGGAGCGCGGCGAATCCGTCGAGGGCGGCTACATCGAAGCCGTCTCCGGCGCATTCCAGTAAGGAGGACAGTCATCATGATTCGGTGGAAAAAGGACAATCTGCCCACCCGGCAGGAGAAGGAAGCCGCAGCCAAGAAGCAGCAGGAGCACGAACAGTTGCCCGACCGTGTGGCTGAAATGGAAGATGCTCTGTGCGAACAGGACGCGGCCAACGAGAAGCGCTTGACCGACATCGAAACCGCGCTGTGTGAGCTGGACGCAGCGCTGAACAAGGAATAAGGAGGTATCACCATGAACATTATCTGGGCAAACCGCCTGATTGCAGGCACTAAGACTTGGGCAGAGATGCCCGCATCCCGCCGCGTTGGCGTGAAGAAAGTTCTTGCCGAGCGCGTAAACAAGGGCGAGATCACCGCCGAGGACTACAAGAACATCACGGGCGAAGACTATGCAGCATAAAAGCTGGCCCGATCTGTGCGAAAGCCTGCTGGACAGGCTGGAAGCCAAGGGCGAGAACACCACCACCGAACGGGCCGAGTTCGGCGTGCTGGTGGCTGAGTGTGGGTCGAGCGGCTGCAAAATGGCATTGAGCCAGAAAGGAGAAAACGACAATGGCGATTAAAGCCTATTCACTGGCAAAGGATGGTAACAAGAAACTGTCCGCAAACTTTGCCGTGAAAGAGTTTCGCTGCAAGGATGGGACTGACCCCATCTTTATTGATGATGTGTTGGTGAAACTGTTGCAGAACATCCGGAATCACTTTGGAAAGGCTGTTACGATTACCAGCGCATATCGCACTGCCGCCCATAACAAGGCGGTCAAGGGCGCAACGTACAGTCAGCATTGCTACGGTATGGCGGCAGATATTCGGATTCAGGGCGTGGACGTGGAAACGCTCGCGACCTACGCCGAAACGCTGCTGAAAAACACCGGCGGCATCGGACGTTACCCGGTAAAAACTGGTCGTCCTGCTGGCTGGGTACACATCGACACCCGTGCGGTAAAGAGCCGTTGGGTGGGTTAAGAGTAGGAGAAAAACAAAATGGAGAACATTCTGAAAGTTTTTCTGATGGCATTCCCTGAATGGCTGGCCTGCATCTTCATGGTGGTCGGCCTTGTGGTCACGGCGCTGGCGGCGGTACGTCTGGGTTACGGCCTTGTGGTCGCAAAGACTGTGTACAAGTGGATCGTCAACGCAGAGGAAAAGTTCGGTAGTGGCGCAGGCGCAGAAAAGAAAGCCCATGTCATTGCCGTACTGCGTGGGTATACCCCGGACTGGCTGGACTGGGCAATCAATGAGCGGACGCTGGATTGGATCGTGCAGCTCGTGTTCGACTTTACCAAGAAAAAACTTGAAGATTACATGGCGAAGAAATCCACAGAGACCACTACTGTGGCCCGTTTCGGTAAGGCGGGGGAGGACAAGCGTAATGACTGACGAGGAACTGGAACATCGCCTGACAGCGGTCGAAAACCGTGCACAGAGCAACACCCACCGGCTGGACGAGCTGGGGAAGCTGACCGATGCAGTAAACGGCATGAACACCAATATCAAGTTGACCATCCAGCAACTCGAAAACACAAACAAGAGCCTTGAAATTGTAACGGCTCAAAACAAAAAGCAGGACGACCGCCTGACCGCGCTGGAAAAAGCCCCCGGAACATTTGGGAACAAACTTTGGTGGGCTGTGATTGCGGCGTTGGTTTCCGGCCTTGTGGCCTATGAACTGACGATGCTTCTGCACTGAAATGAAAATGCCCCGCTGGCATCCGGATGGATTGCTGGCGGGGCATTTTTTGTTTGTCTGGAAGTTTTGCACAAAGGATATGTGCAAAGTGTGGAAAAATTGCGAATTGACAACGGTATACCGTATAATTTACGCTTAAAACGAAAATAAACGCCATAGTCGAAAGGAGGAAAACGGCGTGCGAGTGTTCAAACAGCTTACGCTTACAGACCGAATCCGTATTGAAAAGTGGTTGAAAGATGGGCTGAGAGTAAAGGAAATCGCAGACAGGTTGCGGGTTGACCCGTCCACGGTGTACCGGGAACTGAAACGCGGCAGCTACGACAAGTTGGACGGTAAGACGTGGAAGCTGATTCCTACATATAGCCCGGATATTGCAGAACAAAGGTATCAGGCACATCTTCGGGAGAAGGGACCAAACCTTAAGATTGGCAAGGATCATGAGCTTGCAAGCTATATCGAGCAGACCATTATAGATAAGGATTGTTCACCGGCTGCTGTGTACGGTTATGCCTTGGAAGAAGGACGGACATTCAAAACGCATATATCGGTGCCTACCATATACAGCTACATCAAAAAGGGCGTGTTCCTGAACTTGACGCAAAAGGCTCTGCCAAGACATGGAGTGCATAAGGGCGACTATAAAAAGGTGAAAACAAAGGATCCTGCTCGTGCGCCTGCCGGTGAGAGCATCGAAAAACGCCCGGCGGAAGTAAAAGACCGTGAAGAATTTGGACACTGGGAAATGGACACGGTGTATTCTGGCAAGAAGAAAAGCACGGTTGCGCTGCTAGTGCTGACTGAGCGCAAGACCCGGAACGAAAATATTATAGTGGTGCCAGATCGCCGCGCAGAGACGACCGTGCGGGCAATCAATGCACTGGAACGGAAGTTAGGCGCAGAGAAGTTTGGCATTATCTATAAGAGCATCACAGTGGACAACGGCAGTGAGTTTGCATTGGCCGACCAGCTGGAACAGTCCTGCATCACCGGAGATAAGCGGACGAAGGTGTACTATTGTCATCCGTATTCTTCTTGGGAACGCGGGAGCAATGAGAATGTGAACGGCATGATTCGCCGCAGGCACCCGAAAGGCACAGACTTCTCAAAGGTCACGGCAGAGGAAATCGCGGCTACGGAGAACTGGATCAACAGCTATCCCAGAAAAATTTTCGGCTATAAGAGCGCCGGCACAATGTTCCGCGAATGCCTGCGGGAGCTTGGCCTGACGGCATAAGGTACATAGAAAGCAAAAAAATCATTGGTAAGATTGAACAATAAAGGATAACCGCAAGCGGGGTGCGCTTGGCGGTTTGTTTGCTTTACGCTAAAATCCACAAAAATAAGGCCGAAAATTTGTTGCATTTAATGCTTTACTTTTCAGTGCTCCGGCTCGAGAACAGTTGAGATTGCTTTTTGGGCGGCAAAGAGGTATAATAAAAAGTATCCCAACTGACCATAGGAGAGATTATCATGCTGACGATCACAGTTGCACAGGACGGCAGCGGCGACTTCGCATCCATCGCGGAGGCGGTGCTGGCCGTACCCTATGAGGAGGAAGCGTTGGTGCAGATCGGCCCCGGGCTTTACCGGGAAAAGCTGGTCTGCGAAAAGCGCTGCATCACCCTGCGGGGGGCGGGTGCAGACCGGACACGGCTCGTGTGGGGCGACGGCGGAAAGCTGCCCCACAAGGACGGCCGCCCTACCCACACCTTCCGCAGCTACACCGCCTTTTTCAGCGGCGGGACGCTCTGCGTGGAGGACATGACCATCGAGAATGACGCCGGGCCGGGCGCACAGGCCGGGCAGGCCGTCGCGGCCTATGTGGACAGCGCTCGGGCGGTGTTCCGGCGGGTGAAGCTGCTGGGCAATCAGGATACCCTCTTCTGCGCCCCGCTGCCCGAAAAGGAGCGGGAGAAGGACGGCTTCCTCGGCCCGAGGAGCCTTGCGCCCCGCCGCCCGACGGCCCAGTACTATACCGAATGCGAGATCGCGGGGGACATCGATTTCATCTTCGGCGGCGGAGACGCGCTGTTCGAGAACTGCACCCTCCGCACCGTGGACAACCACATCCCCCACAGCTATGTCACCGGCCCGTCGGGCAAAGCCGACGGGCTGGGCTTCGTGTTCTGGAACTGCGATTTCGTCTCCGACTGCCCGGCGGGCAGCGTCTATCTGGGCCGTCCGTGGCGTCCCGAGGGGAAGACGGCGGTGCTGGACTGCCGCCTCGGTGCCCACATCGCCCCGGAAGGCTTCATCGCGTGGAACGACCGCACGGATACCGGTCTCGCCACCTTCGCCGAGGCCGACAGCGCCGGCCCGGGCGCGGCAGAGCGTCCGGCGTGGGTGCATGCCCTCTCCGGGCCGGAGGCGGCGGCACTGCTGGCCCGCGCCCGCGCCCTCTGCCGCCCGGCATGACAGAGGATGTGACCGATGAAAAAACTGCCTGACTTTGTAAAATGGCTCATCATCGCTGCGGCGCTGGCCGGGATGGCCGCCCTGATGGTGGCCGTGAACGACCGGGCCTCCCGGGTGGAGATGCCAATGCCGGACAACAGCCTCGGCATCTACCGCACGACGCCCGCCGCCGGAAACTGAATCCTGAACCGTGAAACGGGACTGCTGCAAAGCGGCCCCGTTTTTTGCATAATCCTGCCCCGCTTTGCGTATGCTGTACGGACAAAACTGAATGGGTGGGAGGCATGGGTATGTTTGTGGTCACACTGAGTAAGGCAAGCGTCAAGAAGGTGGGCGTTGGGGCACTGTGCTGTGCGCTGGTGGTGTTCAGCGCCATGCTGGGGCGTTACATCAGCACCCGCACGGTGGCCGTCGCGGCGGCGAACAATAAGATCGAAAGTGCACAGGACATCCAGACGTGGTTCACGGGCTACGGGCTGGACGTAGATGGGGCGTCCATCACCGCCGACAAGGTCAAGATCCCCCGGAAGTGGGACGACAGCTTCTCGGCCTTCAATGGGGTGGTGCAGCAGAGCGGGATGGACCTCACCCGCTACAAGGGCAAGACGGTGGAAAAATGGACGGCGCTCATCCCCGCCGCCAGCCGGGGCGACGTGAGCGGCTACGGCGTGCTGCTGGTCTACCGGAAGAAGGCCGTCGGGGCGTATCTGCTGGAAAAGCCCTCCGGCGTCGTCACGGGACTGAAGGACGCCCAGACCGCCATGGCATTGCAGGAGGCCGAGCAGGTGTCCGGCGAGGACTTCAGCGGCGACTGGGGAGAGCGGCACGATGAGGAGCTGACCGGCGAACAGGCCCGGCAGACCTCGGGCGAGGATTTCAGCGGGGACTGGGGCGAGCGCCACGACGAAGAGCTGACCAGTGAACAGGCACAGCAGACCTCCGGAGAGCCGGAAAATGCACAGAGCCAGCCCGTGCAGTATACCGACCTGCCGCTGGACGCCGAGGGCTACCCGGTCGAATAGATGTCATTTTGCACGAAAAAGTGCGGTGAAGCAGAAAAGATGTGCAATAGTGGTATTTCTGGAAAAATATTCTGTTCAATGTTACTAAAATTTTTGATAAAAAATCGGCAATATGGAAGGGTGAAAAAAGAACGACTAAGGTTTATAATAGAAATAGACATCCAGCAGCCAGAAGGTTCGAGTGCTGTGTCCCGATGGGCAGGGTGAGCTGCCCGGGAGGATCGGATGAAGTAAGGAGAAAATGATCATGAAGGAATTCCAGTACACCGTTAAGGATGCCTGCGGCATCCACGCACGTCCCGCCGGCCTGCTCGTCAAGGTGGCCAAGGGCTTTGCAAGCACCGCTACCCTCGAAAAGGCAGGCAAGACCTGCGACCTGCGCAAGCTGATGGCCCTGATGGGCATGGGCGTCAAGCAGGGCGACACCGTGACCATCAAGGTGGAGGGCGACGACGAGGCCGCCTGCGCCGAAGCGATCCAGAAATTCCTGAGCGAGAACGTCTGATCGCCCAGTGTGATGAGAAGCCCTTGCGGGGAATGCCTGCGGGGGCTTTTTGTTACGAAGATGAAAACGATGAAATAAGGAGAAAATGCAATGCAGGTAGGCACCGGTAAAAGCATCCTGAATGGCATTGCCATCGGAAAGCTGAAGATCTATAAGAAAAAGAATACCGTTATCTCCGCCGCTGAGGTGGCCGACACCGCCGCTGAACTCCAGCGCTTCGAGGATGCCCGCGCCAAGGCCATCGACCAGCAGACCGCCCTCTACGAGAAGGCTCTGGCTGAGGCCGGCGAGGACATCGCCGAGGTGTTCAACATCCACGCCATGATGCTGGACGACGACGACTTCGTGGACGCCATCAAAGAGATCATCAACGGCCAGCACCGCTGCGCCGAGTACGCCGTCAAGACCGCCGGAGACAATCAGGCCGCCGTCTTTGCGGCTATGGACGACCCCTATTTGCAGGCCCGCAGCGCCGATGTCATCGACATCGCGCAGGCCATCCTCGATATTCTGCAGGGGGTGGACAACGCGACGCTGCAGGGCACCGAGCCGAGCATCCTCGTGGCAGAGGACCTCGCCCCCTCCGAGACTGTCCGGATGGACAAGAGCCTGCTGCTGGGCTTCATCACCCGGGAGGGCAGCTCCAACAGCCACACCGCCATCCTCGCACGCAGCATGAACATCCCCGCCCTCATCCAGTGCAAGGACATTCAGGACGACTGGGACGGCAAGATGGCGGTCGTGGACGGCTACAATGCCTGCGTCTACGTTGACCCCACCCCCGACCTGCTCAAGAGCCTGAAAAAGCGCCAGCAGGAAGACCAGAAAAAGCAGGCCCTCTTACAGGAGCTGAAGGGCAAGCCCAACACCACCCTTGACGGCAGGACCATCAACGTCTTTGCCAACATCGGCGGCATGGGTGATGTGGGGGCGGTGCAGCAGAACGACGCCGGCGGCGTCGGCCTCTTCCGCACCGAGTTCGTCTACCTCAACTGCAAGGACTTCCCGACGGAGGACTACCAGTTCGAGGCCTATAAGCAGGTGCTGGAGAGCCTTGCGCCCCGCAAGGTGGTCGTCCGCACCTGCGACATCGGCGCGGACAAGACCGTGGATTACATGAAGCTGGACCACGAGGACAACCCCGCACTGGGCTACCGCGCCATCCGCATCTGCCTGACCCGGAAGGACTTTTTCAAGACCCAGCTGCGTGCGCTGCTGCGGGCTTCGGCCTACGGCAACATGAGCATCATGTTCCCCATGATCACCAGCCTGCGGGAGCTGCAGGACGCCAAGGCCGTGCTGGACGAGTGCCGCACCGAGCTGCGTGCAGAGGGCAAAAAATTCGACGAGAAGATGGAAGTGGGCACCATGATCGAGACGCCTGCCGCCGTCCTCATCGCGGACGAGCTGGCGGAGGAGTGCGACTTCTTCTCCATCGGCACCAACGACCTGACCCAGTACACCTGTGCGCTGGACCGTCAGAACGCAAAGCTGGAGCCGTTCTTCAACCCCCACCACCCCGCTGTCCTCCGGGCCATCAAGATGACCATCGATGCGGGCCACCGCCACGGCATCTGGGTGGGCATCTGCGGTGAGCTGGGCGCAGACACCGCCCTCACCGAGACCTTCCTGCGGATGGGCGTGGATGAGCTGTCCATGAACGCCAAGAGCGTGCTGCCCGTGCGCAAGATCATCCGCAGCATCGACCTGAGCAAGCCTTCGGATAAATAAGGCATTCCACGCTGAACCCTCGGCCCCCGGCAGGGAACTTCCCCGCCGGGGGCTTTCTGCACCCGAAAAATTTGCAGAAATGCTTTAAAACCATAAAGTGCAGTGCTATACTGATAGCATTGGTACATCTGCTGAGAGGAAATATTTATGACACGACTGCTTATCCGCCTGTTCATCAGGCACCCGGAGGACACGAAGGACGCCGCCGTCCGCACGGCCTACGGCAATCTGGCCAGCCTTGTGGGTATGGCCTGCAATATTCTGCTCTGCCTGGGCAAGCTGACGGCGGGCACCCTTTTCGGCTCCATCGCCATCATGGCCGACGCGCTGAACAACCTTTCGGACGCTTCCTCCAACGTGGTGAGCCTTGTGGGCTTCCGGCTGGCAGCCAAAGGCCCGGACGAGAAGCACCCCTACGGCCACGCCCGGTATGAGTACCTCGCGGGCCTCGTGGTCTGCGTCACCATCCTCGCCATCGGGCTTTCGCTGCTGAAGGAATCGGTCCTGAAGGTGCTCCACCCCACGGCGGTGGTGTTCAGCTGGCTCAGCGTGGCGGTGCTGGCGGCGTCCATCGGCGTCAAGCTCTGGATGAGCCGTTTCAACAAGACCATCGGCCAGCGCATCGGCTCTGAGACCCTGATGGCCACCGCTGCCGACAGCCGGAACGACGTACTGACCACCAGCGCCGTCCTCCTGTCCACCGTCCTCTCCCGCCTGACGGGCTGGGACGTGCTGGATGGCCTCATGGGCGTGGCGGTGGCCGGGTTCATCCTCTGGTCGGGGTGGGGGCTGATGATGGATACCCTCAGCCCGCTTCTGGGCGAAAGCCCCTCGCCGGAGCTGGTGGAGCACATCGAGCGCACCGTCATGAGCTATCCCGGCGTGCTGGGCGTCCACGACCTGATGGTCCACGATTACGGCCCGGGGCATCAGTTCGCCTCGCTCCACATCGAGTTCCCGGCGGAGGCCGACCCCTTGGAGGCCCACGACATCATCGACAACATCGAGCGGGAATTTATGGAAAAAGACCGCCTGCAGGTCACCATCCACTACGACCCCATCGTGACGTCGGACGCCGCCGTGGGCGTCCTGCGCAGCCGTCTGATGGAGAAAGCCCGCCAGATGGACCCGCGCCTGTCCGTCCATGACCTGCGCATCGTGCCGGGAGACAGCCACACCAATGTTCTCTTCGACCTTGTCTTCCCGGCGGGCTACACCGGGGATAAGGATGCCCGGCTGGCCGAGATGTGCAATTTCGTCAAGGAGCAGGACCCGAAATACTGCTGTGTCATAAAGGTGGAGCAGAGCTATGCGTCTGCCCCGCCCGAAGAGGAACAATAAGAAAAAGAGGGAAAGGATTATGCTGAACGAGACTTACCGCGCCATGCTGGGCCATAAGAGCGTCATCCGCGAGACTTTCATGTATGGCAAACAGCGCGCCGCCGAGATCGGCTATGAGAACGTGTTCGACTACTCGCTGGGCAACCCCAGCGTGCCCTGCCCGGACAAGTTCACCAAGACCATGCAGACCCTGCTGGCCGAGGAGGAGCCGGTGGCCCTCCACGGCTACTGCCCCAGTCAGGGCGACCCGGGCTTCCGCACCGCTGTGGCGGCCCATCTGGCCGGGACCTTCGGCCTGCCCTACGAGCAGAAGGATATTTTCCCCACCACGGGTGCGGCGGGGGCCATCGCCCACGCCATCCGCGCTGTGACCAAGCCCGGCGACGAGGTGCTGACCTTCGCGCCCTATTTCCCGGAGTACGGCCCCTATGTTGGGGGCACCGGCGCGGTCCTGAAGGTCGTGCCCCCGCAGGCCCCGGCGTTCCAGCCGAACCTCGACGCCTTTGAGGCGATGCTGAACGAGAACGTCGCCTGCGTCCTCATCAACACCCCCAACAACCCCACCGGCGTGGTCTACTCTGCCGGGACGCTGACCCGGCTGGCTGACATCCTGACCGAGAAAAGCAGGGCCTTCGGCCACACGATCTTCCTCGTCAGCGATGAGCCTTACCGCGACATCGCGTTTGATGGCAGGAAGGTGCCTTACCCGGCGGCATTCTATCCCCACACCCTGACCTGCTTCTCCTTCTCCAAGAGCCTGAGCCTCCCCGGCGAGCGTCTGGGCTATGTGGCCGTCCGGCCCGGCTGCGAGGGCGAGGAGCTGCTGGTGGATATGATGGCCCAGATCTCCCGCTTCACCGGCCACAACTGCCCGCCCAGCATCATCCAGCGCGCCGTGGCCCAGTGCCTCGACGTGACCAGCGACCTTTCCGTCTACGAGACGAACATGAACCTGCTCTACGACAAGCTCACGGAGCTGGGCTTCGAGGTGGAGCGCCCCGGCGGCACCTTCTACATCTTCCCGAAGGCGCTGGAAGAGGACGCCAATGCCTTCTGCCTCAAGGCCCGGGAGTTCGACCTGCTGCTGGTGCCCAGCGACACCTTCGGCGTCAAGGGCTATGTCCGCTTTGCCTACTGCATCGACACCGAGAAAGTGGAGCGCAGCCTGCCTGCGCTGGAAAAGCTGGCTGCGGCCTATAAGTGAGGAAATAAAATGCATCCGCTCCCCGAATATCCCCGTCCCAGCCTGCGCCGGGACAGCTATCTGAACCTGAACGGCCCGTGGGATTACGCCATCACCAGAAGCCCGGAGTTTCCGGCCCGGTGGGACGGCAGCATCCTCGTGCCCTATTCGCCCGAGGCAAGGGCCTCCGGTGTGAGCCGCATCTTGCAGCCCGGCCAGTGGCTCCACTATCACCGCGCCTTCACGCCCCCGGCGGGCGAGGGAGGACGGGTCCTGCTCCATTTCGGGGCGGTGGATTATGTCTGCGCGGTGGAGGTCAACGGCCGTCTGGCCGGGGGACACCGGGGCGGCTACTGGCCCTTCACGCTGGACATCACCGACCTGCTCCGCCCGCAGGGGCACAATACCCTCTGGGTGGCAGTCCAAGACCCCACCGGCGCGGGCACGCAGGCCAGAGGCAAGCAGACCCTCAAGCCCGGCGGGATGTTCTACCCGGCCCAGAGCGGCATCTGGCAGACCGTCTGGCTCGAGCGGGTGCCGGAAAACTATATCGAAAGCCTCACCGTCACCCCGGACTATGACGCCCGGACCGTGACGGTCAGAGTCCATACCACAAAGCCCGGCGGCGCGGTAAATGTCTGGGCGGCTGTCCGGGCCGGAGGCGTGACCATCGCCGAGGACTGGGGCAGCGACGAGGCCGACCAAGACGGCGAAGTGACCCTGAATATCTCCGAGGAGCACTTCTTTCCGTGGTGTCCCGACAGCCCATTCCTCTACGACCTGACCGTGGGCACGACGCAGGGCGAAGAAGAGGGGTTCGACACAGTACACAGCTACTTCGCCCTCCGCAAGTGGGAGTGCAGAGAGGATGGGAGGGGCATCAAGCGCTTTTTCCTGAACGGAAAGCCCATCCTCCTCAACGGCCTGCTGGATCAGGGCTACTGGCCCGAGGGCCTTTACACCCCGCCCTCCGACGGGGCAGTGGAGCACGAGCTGCACACCGTGCGGGAGCTGGGCTTCAACCTGCTGCGCAAGCACGCCAAGATCGAGCCGGAGCGGTGGTATTACCACTGCGATAAACTGGGCATCATCGTCTGGCAGGATATGGTGAACGGCGGCGGGGCCTACCCCATGTGGTACGTCACCTATCTGACGAACGCTTTGCAGCCGCTGCTGCGCTATGCCCCGGACGGGAAGCTGCTCCGGGGCCTGCTGGGCCGGGGCAGCACCCGCAGCCGGGAGGAGTACAGCCGGGAGCTGGCCGACACGATGGCCGCGCTGGGCCAGCACCCCTCCATCGGATGCTGGGTGCCCTTCAATGAGGGCTGGGGGCAGTTCGACGCAGAGAAAGCGACGAAGGCCCTCCGCGTCCTCGACCCGACCCGTCTGGTGGATGAGGCCAGCGGCTGGTTCGACCGGGGCGGGGGAGATGTCCACTCCATCCACAACTACTTCTATCCGCTCCGCATCCGCCCGAAAGTGCGGACGGTGGCCCTCAGCGAGTACGGCGGCATCGCGTGGCCCATGCCCGGCCATGAGCCGCCCCGGAAGACCTACGGCTACGGCACAGTCAGAAGCCGGGCCGAGCTGACCGGGCGCTACCGTGACTTGCAGCTCAAGACCATTCTGCCCCAGCTGAGAAAGGGCCTCTCGGCGCTGGTATACACGCAGCTGACCGATGTGGAGGATGAGGTGAACGGCCTGTTCACCTACGACCGCCGGGCCATCAAGCCCGAGGCCGCTGCCATCCGGGCCGTCAATGAGGCGCTGGAAGCAGAATTTGAAAAGGTCGTATCCTGACAGCAAAAAAACTCCGGGAGCCGGAAGGCCCTCGGAGTTTTTTGCATCTTATTCCGGAAAAATTACTGGTCGCTCTGGGTGTTCTTGATCTTGGAGGCCGGAAGCTTCTTCATGGCGGCGGTGTCCAGCGCATGAGGCAGCGAAGCGCCGAAGGACTGGATGCTGTCCTGCAGCTCGCTGCTCTTCATGTCGGAGAGGGCCTGTGCGCGGAGAGCGTCCAGCGTGTCGGCCTCCAGCGGGTCGAGGCGGACGAGGAGCATCAGCGCATAGCCGGAGTACTGCACCGCAGCTGCCTCGCCGGGCTTCAGGGCACGGACGGCGTCGGCAGCGCCCTCCTCAGAGAAGGTGGAGTCGATGTCGGCAGCACCCAGCAGGGCGGTGGAGAGAGAAGCAGCGTCGGAGGACGGCGTGCCGTCCAGCACGGCGTAGATGTCGGGCAGAGCGGCAGAGACGGCAGCGCCGAAGGCGGAGGTCTGCGCTGCGGCGTCAGCGTGGACGGCGGCGTTGTAGCTCTCGGCGGCGGTCTGGGCCAGCTCCAGCATCTGGGTGCTCTGGTCGTCATCGGCGAAGGCGAAGGTGCTGGTATTGTACAGCGGGATGACGGTGTAGCGGATGTAGACCATATCGTCCTCGAGGTGGCTGGTCAGCTCAGCGTCGGAGACGGGGGTCTCGCCGTCGGTGCCGTAGCAGAGGGTGAGCAGGTCGCTGCTCTTGATGAGGATGCGCTCGAACCGCCTGAGGGTGTCGAGGCCGATGCCGTTGGCCTTATAGAGGTCGCCGTTCTGCTCCATCAGCTGGGAGGCATAGCTGTCGGCCTGTGCCTCCTCGTCGGGGGTCAGCACGCCGCCCAGCGCGTCGAAGCGGGTCTCGATGGCGGCGTAGGACTCGAGGTTCTCGAGGGTCTTCTGGGCCACATAGTCGCTGACCACGGCGGTCTCGCCGGTGGCATCATCGACGGTGATGGTGGCTTTGAGGAAGCTGGACACCTTGGAGGCATCCTGCTCGTCGGAGGCGAGGTCGGCGGCGGTCTGGTAGGCGTCGAACTGGGCCAGCAGATAGAGGCCGGAGGGAATGTCCACATCGCCGATGGTGCCGACGGAATCCGGGGTGGAGAGGCTGCAGCCCACGAGGCCGACGGCCAGTGCGAGGGCGCAGACGAGCGCGATGAGTTTCTTTTTCATGAGTGTACTCCTGATAAAGTTTATTTTTTGCCGGAGGCTTCCTCCTGCGGGGCGGCAAGGATGTCCGCCATCGCCCGGAGGATGCTTTGCAGCAGTTCCAGAGGCTTTTCGTCGGGCTGAAGGACCACTGAGAGGTAGGGCTTGGTACCCGCGCCTGCCGTCACCCGGCCATTGAAGGCGATGAGCAGGCCGCGTATCATGGCGACGTCCAGCGTCTCGACCTGTAAGAGCAGGGTGTCCTTCTTCTGGGTGACTTCGTAGACGCCCACGGCGGCGGCTTGGACCCGCACCAGCGAGACGCTGACGAGGTCGCTGACCGAGGGGGGCGGGTCGCCGTAGCGGTCGATCAGCTCGTCCAGCACGTCGGCGGCGTCCTCGGGGGTCTGGATGGCGGCGATGCGCTTGTAGGCCTCGATGCGGCCCGGGCCGTCGGCGATATACTTCTCGGGGATGAAGGCGTCTACCCGCAGGTCCACGAGGCACTCGCTCTTGTCCCGCTGGAGGGGTTCGCCCTTGGCCCGGGCGATGGCCTGTCCCAGCATCTTGACATAGAGGTCGTAGCCCACGGCCTCCATGTGGCCGTGCTGGCTGTGGCCCAGCAGACTGCCTGCGCCGCGAATTTGCAAGTCGCGCATGGCGATGCGGAAGCCGGAGCCGAAGGCTGTGAACTCCCGGATGGCGGAAAGCCGCTTCTGGGCGATGTCGGTGAGGGTCTTGTCCCGCCGGAAGGTGAAGTAGGCGTAGGCTTTCCGGCCAGAGCGGCCCACACGGCCTCTGATCTGGTACAGCTGGGCGAGGCCCATCCGGTCGGCATCCTCGATGATGAGGGTGTTGCAGTTGCGCACGTCGATGCCCGTCTCGATGAGGGTGGTGCAGACGAGGATGTCGATCTCGCCGTTCAGCAGATGCTGCCAGACGGGGTTCAGCTCCTCCTCAGTCATCTTGCCGTGGGCGATGCCCACCCGTGCACCGGGCACCATCTGGCTGACATGGGCGGCTGTGGACTCGATGTTGTCCACACGGTTGTGGAGATAGTAGACCTGACCGCCCCGGGCCAGCTCCTTCTTCATGGCCTCGGCAAGGATGACGTCGTTATATTCCAGCACGAACGTCTCCACAGGCTGGCGCTCGATGGGGGGCTGCTCGATGGTGGAAAGGTCGCGGATGCCGCTCATGGCCATGTTCAGGGTGCGGGGGATGGGGGTGGCCGAGAGGGTCAGCATATCCACGCCGATGAAGTTCTCCTTCAGCTTCTCCTTATGCTTGACGCCGAAGCGCTGCTCCTCGTCGATGATGACAAGGCCGAGGTCGTGGAAGCGGACGTCCTTGGAGAGGAGACGGTGGGTGCCGACGACGATGTCCACGCTGCCGGACTGTAAGCCCCGCAGCGTCTCCTTCTGCTGCTTTGCGGTGCGGAAGCGGGAGAGCATCCCGACCTTCACCGGGAAAGCCTCCATGCGGGAGATGATGGTGTTGTAGTGCTGCCACGCCAGCAGGGTGGTGGGGGCGAGGATGGCGCACTGCTTGCCGCCCATAACGCACTTGAAGGCCGCCCGGAGGGCGACTTCGGTCTTGCCGACGCCGACGTCGCCGCAGAGCAGGCGGTCCATGGGCCAGCCTTTTTCCATGTCCTTTTTGATCTCGGCGGTGGCGTTGAGCTGGTCGTCCGTCTCGTCGTACTCGAAGCGGGATTCAAAGTCGCTCTGCCAGTCGCCGTCAGCAGGGAAGGCGTAGCCCGTGGCCTGCCGTCGGCGGGCGTAAAGCTCGATCAGCTCCTGCGCCATCTCCTCGGTGGCCTTTTTCACCTTGGCGCGGGTGCGCTGCCACTCGGTGCCGCCCAGCTTGGCCAGCTTCACCTTTTCCTCGTCGCCGGGGGCGGTGTAGCGGCTCAGCAGGTCCAGCTGGGTGACGGGCACATAGAGCACGTCCGAGCCGGAATACTGGATCTTGAGGTAATCCTTTATCGCGCCCTGTACCTCAAGGCGCTGGATGCCCGCATACATACCGATGCCGTGGCTCTGATGCACCACATAGTCGCCGGGCTTGATGTCCGACAGGCTGGAGAGGGCGTTCTTATTTTTCTTGCGCTTTTTGGCCTCGGCGGCCTCGTCGCCCAGACCGTGGCGCCGGGACGAGAGGACGGCGGCATGGGCGAAGGGGAAGGTGCAGCCTGCCGTGAGGTGGCCGGGCAGGACCTGCACCAGCCCCTTTGTGGGCCGGACGTCCCGGCTCATGCTGACGGCGTAGCCCTTGTCCGCGAGGTCCCGGGTGAGGGCCGCCGCGCCCTTGGGCGTACCGGCAAAGAGGACGACCGCGTACCCCTGTGCCACCAGCGGGTCGAGATCCTCCCGCAGGGAGGCAAGGTCGCCGCCCCAGTTGGGGGCAGCAAAGGCCTCGGCGTTGATGAGGTCTTTGAGTTTGAACTCATTCATGCCCCGCAGGAAGTTCTCGCAGAGCAGGGTGCTTTGCTTCTGGGCTGCGATGGCGAGGTCGTCCATGGTCTGGTAGAGCACATCGAGGCCGGGGCAGAGGACGCCCTCTTCCAGCAGGCCGGTCAGCTCCTCGCTGCGGCGGAACTCGGTGGCCTTCTGGGCGTCCCGGATGCCGCCCACCTCGTCGAGGATGAAGATGGGGCTGCGGAGATGGTCAAGAAGGGTGGCGGGCGTCTCATACCGCAGGCCGTAGTATTTGTCCATGGCCTCGGGCATGACGCCGCTGTCCAGCTGGGCAAGGTCGGCCTCCATCGCCTTTTCAAGGGCGGTGCGGTGCTTGCCCCGGGCTTTTTTCTGGGCGGCGCGGAGGGCGTCCGCCGTGTCGGCCGTGCTGCCGAACAGCACCTCACGGGCAGGGGAAAGATAAATTTTCTCGAGTGCGCCGTCCCGCCGCTGGGTCAGCAGGTCGAAGGAGGCCAGAGAGTCGATCTCATCGTCCCAGTATTCCACACGGGCGGGCTGGTGCATATCCGGGGCGTAGATGTCCACGATGTCGCCCCGGACGCTGAACTGGCCCGGGCCGTCCACCTGACTGCGCCGCACATACCCGGCGGCGAAGAGCCGCTCCACCAGCGCTTCCCGGTTGTAGACCATGCCGGGCTTGAGGGTGAGGGTGTTTTTCAGGAACTCATCCTGCGGCACCGTGTATTGGAGCAGGGCTTCGGCGGGGACGCAGACGGCCTGCAGCCGTCCGCCCGCCAGTGCGCCCAGCACCGACAGCCGCCGGTACTCGTACTCGCGGCCCGCGCCCTCCACGGGGCGGAGCATGAAGTCCCGGGGCGGGAATACCGCCGCCGAAAGGCCCAGCGTCTTGAGGTCGTCGGCGAAATGGGTGGCCTCGGCCTCGCCGGGGGTGACGATGCAGAGGACGCGGCCTGTGTCCTTCTGGAGGGAGGCGTAGAGCAGCGCCCGGCCCGCCGGAGGCAGGCCGAACAGTGCCGCCGGCCCCGGCGACGCAAGGCTGGCCGCGACCTTCTGGTATTCGGGGGTGCTTTTCAGGAGCGCTTCGTACATGGGAGACCTCCTTTCTGGTTAAAGCCTCTCCCTTTGGGAGAGGTGTCACCGCAGGTGACGGAGAGGGCAAGGACGGGACGATAGGGCCGCTGCATAGCGACAAGCAGGCTCTTTGTCAGAGGAGAGGCTATCGCTGCGTTCGTGCCTCTTTGCCCGCGGCCTTGCCCTCTCAGGCGCTTCGCGCCAGCTCTCCCAAAGGGAGAGCCTTTGATTCACCCGTTATACTTGCTCTGCGCCAGACCGAGCTTGCCGTCCATGATGAGCTTGGCGGCGGCTTCGAGGTCGGGCAGGCGGTCGGCGAGGGCCTTGGCGTCGTCGGGCGGGAACTTGCCCAGCACCCAGTCGGCGAGGTCGTAGTCCGGGCGGGGCTTTGCGCCCACCCCGATGCGGATGCGGGGGAAGTTTTCGCCGCCGAGGCGGGCGATGATGCTCTTGAGGCCGTTGTGGCCGCCTGCCGAGCCGGAGGGCCGGATGCGCAGCTTGCCGGGGCTTTGGGTGATATCGTCGCAGAGGACGATGACGTGGTCGGCGGGGATCTTGAAGAAGCCCGCCAGCGGAGCGATGGAGTCGCCCGAGAGATTCATATAGGTCAGGGGCTTGAGGAGCACGACCTTATGGCCGTCCACCTCGCCCTGCCCCCACAGACCCTGAAACTTGGTCTTGGAGACGGAGATGCCCCATCTGCCCGCCAGATCGTCCAGCGCGGAGAAGCCTGCGTTGTGGCGGGTGCCGTCGTATTTTGGCTCCGGGTTGCCGAGGCCGGCAATGAGCCAGATGTCATTGGTATTCATACTGCATTCTGCCTTTTTGTGTCTGAGCTGTTTTTCGAACAGTATATTATTATAACATACGCGCGCGCAAAAAGATACACAAAAAGCGCAAAAAAAGCCGCCGTGCGGGCGACACGGCGGCGTGGGGAGCGGGGGTCAGCCCTGCTCCTGTTCCAGTTTCTGCTTTTTGGCAATGTACGCTTCCATCTTCGGCTCGGCCCAGCCGTCGAGGTTGGTCTGGCGTTCGCGGGCGATGCCAAGTGCCTGCGGGGGCACGTCTTTGGTGATGGTGCTGCCGGCGGCGGTGTAGGCTCCGTCGCCGATGGTGACGGGGGCCACGAGGTTGGTGTTGCAGCCGATGAAGCAGTAGTCGCCAATGGTCGTGCGGAACTTATCCTTGCCGTCGTAGTTGCAGGTGACGGTGCCGCAGCCGAAGTTGCAGTATTTGCCCACATCGCTGTCGCCGATGTAGGTCAGGTGGCTGACGGTATTGCCCCGGGCAAAGCTGGAGTTCTTCGTCTCGACGTAAGCGCCCAGATGCACGCCGTCGCCGGTGACGGTGTTGATGCGGACATGGGTAAAGGGGCCGATGTTGTTGTGGGGGCCGAGATGGCTGCTGTAGACCTGACTTGCGTTGACGGAGGTGCCCTCGTCCACGGTGCTGTCCTCGATGAGGGTGTTGGGGCCGATGACGCAGCCTGCGCCGATGACCGTCCGGCCCTTCAGGATGGTGCCCGCGAGGATGACAGCGCCCGGGGCGATGACGACCTCGGGGTCGATCTCGACACTGCGGCTGCGGATGTCCACGCCGTTTGCGATGTGGCGCAGCAGCACCTCTTCACGCTGTGCCTCGGCGGCGTCGAGCTTGGCCTTTGCGGCGGCCAGTGCGGATGCATCGATGTTCTGCATAAGGAAAAACCTCCTCCAACTCTGCCTTTCGCAGAAGCCAAACAGACTGCGACGGCCTCTGCGGAAGAGGGATTGTTGTATCCAAGATAAAAGAAATTCGAAAAGAAGAAAGACAAACAAAAGGGGCAATGAGTTTAATGGATAGAAAGTTGTATCCAACTGCCCAAAAGTGGCGTCAAAACTCGAAAATCCTCTTCAAATCTTTCCCATTTTATATTACCGAAAAAGAGAGTAAAATGCAAGAGTTTGCACAAAAAATATCAAACAAATTCGGTGATTTGCCCGATGGAATGGGCGCGAAATTCTGGTATAATAGTTTAGCATTCACAGAGAAATGTTTATCGTATGACAAGACAGAGCATCGATAAGACCGCCGGAGCATCGCGCCGGGGGCCATCATTTGGGAGGTAAACACGCATGAGCAAAAAGTATCTGTACTACTTCAGCGAAGGCAACGATGCCTTTGGCGGCGACAAGGTCACCATGAAGAACATTCTGGGCGGCAAGGGCGCTGGTCTGGCCGAGATGACTGCAGCCGGTATGCCGGTCCCGCAGGGCTTCACCATCACCACGGAAGCCTGCACCCAGTACTACGCAGACGGCCGTCAGATCAACGACGAGATCACCGCTGACATTTTCGAGCACGTCAAGGGCCTCGAGAAGATCACCGGCAAGACCTTCGGCGACAACGAGAACCCGCTGCTGGTCTCCGTCCGCTCCGGCGCACGTCAGTCCATGCCCGGCATGATGGACACCATCCTGAACCTCGGCCTGAACGACGAGGCAGTCGAGGGTCTGGCCAAGAAGACCAACAACGCCCGTTTCGCATACGACTGCTACCGCCGCTTCGTGCAGATGTTCGCCGACGTCGTCATGATGGTCCCGAAGAGCCTGTTCGAGGTCGAGATCGATAAGATGAAGGAAGCCAAGGGCGTCAAGAACGACGTTGACCTGACTGCCGAGGACCTGAAGGAGCTGGTCGGCACCTTCAAGAAGATCTACGAGGACAACGAGGGCAGACCCTTCCCGCAGGATCCCAAGGATCAGCTGATCGAGGCCGTCAAGGCTGTCTTCCGCAGCTGGGACAACCCCCGTGCAAACGTCTACCGTAAGATGAACGAGATCCCCTACGAGTGGGGCACCGCTGTCAATGTCCAGCAGATGGCCTTCGGCAACTCCGGCGACCGCTCCGGCACCGGCGTCGCATTCACCCGTGACCCCGCCACCGGCGCAAAGAAGCTGATGGGCGAGTACCTGATCAATGCACAGGGCGAGGACGTCGTTGCAGGCGTCCGCACTCCGTCCCCCATCAGCCACCTGCACGAGCAGATGCCTGAGGTGTACGATCAGTTCGTTGAAATCGCAACCCGTCTGGAGAACTACTTCCGCGATATGCAGGATATGGAGTTCACCATCGAGGACGGCCACCTGTATATGCTGCAGACCCGCAACGGCAAGCGTACCGCTCAGGCTGCCCTGCAGATCGCCTGCGATCTGGTGGACGAGGGCATGATCACCGAGCAGGAGGCTGTCCTGCGCGTTGAGCCCAAGCAGCTGGATACCCTGCTGCATCCCCAGTTCGATGCTGCTGCTCTGAAGGCTGCCGAGGTCGTCGGCAAGGGTCTGGCAGCTTCTCCCGGTTCTGCCTGCGGCCAGATCGTCTTCACCGCCGAGGAGGCTGAGGAGATGGTCAAGTCCGGCAAGATGAAGAAGGTCGTTCTGGTCCGTCTGGAGACCTCTCCCGAGGACATCGTCGGTATGCAGGTGTCTCAGGGCATCCTGACCGTCCGCGGCGGCATGACCAGCCACGCAGCCGTTGTTGCCCGTGGTATGGGCACCTGCTGTGTCTCCGGCTGCGGCAACGACAACGAGGTGAAGATCGACGAAGAGGCTAAGACCTTCGAGATCAACGGCCACAAGTTCGTCGAGGGCGACTGGATCTCCATCGACGGCTCCACCGGCAACATCTACGGCGAGCAGGTCGCAACCGTCGCCGCTACCGGCAACAAGAACTTCAACCGCTTTATGGGCTGGGCAGACGCTGCTCGTCAGCTGCTGGTCATGACCAATGCGGATAACCCGCGCGACGCACAGCAGGCAGTGGATCTGGGTGCTGAGGGCATCGGCCTGTGCCGTACCGAGCATATGTTCTTCGCAGAGGACCGCATCAAGGCTGTCCGCGAGATGATCTGCGCCCGTACTGTGGAGGAGCGCGAGACTGCTCTGGCCAAGGTCGAGCCGTTCCAGCAGAGCGACTTCGAGGCGATGTACCGCATCATGGGTGAGCGCCCGATGACCATCCGTTATCTGGATCCGCCTCTCCACGAGTTCCTGCCCACCAAGGACGAGGACATCAAGGAGCTGGCTGCCGATATGGGCATGACCTTCGATGACCTGAAGAATGTCGTTGCTTCTCTGCACGAGTTCAACCCCATGATGGGCCATCGTGGCTGCCGTCTGGCTGTCACCTACCCCGAGATCGCAGCAATGCAGACCCGCGCTGTCATCAAGGCAGCTCTGAACGTCTCTGCTGAGACCGGCTACGTCATCACCCCGCACATCATGATCCCGCTGGTCGGCGAGGTCAAGGAGCTGAAGTTCGTCAAGGACGTTGTCGTCAAGGTCGCTGACGAGCTGATTGCCGCCTCCGGTGTTGATATGAAGTATCTGGTCGGTACCATGATCGAGATCCCCCGTGCAGCTCTGACTGCTGGTGATATCGCCAAGGAGGCCGAGTTCTTCAGCTTCGGCACCAACGATCTGACCCAGATGACCTTCGGCTTCAGCCGTGACGATGCCGCTAAGTTCCTCGGCGCTTACTACGAGAACAAGATCTACGAGAGCGATCCGTTCCAGCATCTGGATCAGGTCGGCGTCGGCAAGCTGATCAAGATGGCTGCTCACGATGGCCGTGAGACCCGTGCTGATCTGGGTCTGGGCATCTGCGGCGAGCACGGCGGCGATCCTTCCAGCGTCGAGTTCTGCCACAATGTTGGTCTGGACTACGTCAGCTGCTCTCCCTTCCGTGTGCCTATCGCACGTCTGGCTGCTGCGCAGGCTGCTATTAAAAACCCGAGAGCATAAGGATTTTGTGGCGAATTATCGTTAAAAATCGAGCATAAAATAAGGCTCACCGTCAATTTTGGCGGTGGGCCTTATTTGTTTTCTCATGTATGAGGTGAATTGCGTTTAACACAGGGACGCTTCCCAGAAGCATCATAGATACACCTCCACAGTCAGGTCGGTCCACGCTGCACGGCGGAACTGGTGGGGCATCTTGTTGGCTTCCCGGTAACGCTTGGCGGTTTCAAAGTCGATGGTGAAGGTGAGGATAAAGCGAAGAGTAAATGTTATTTTATTTGGAGCGGTAAAGCCGGAAGATGATAGAAAAATCAAAATAGACAAAAGAGCGATGCTTACCGCTTCAAATATAGTTTTCTTTGATGAGTTGTTGAAAATAGATGTAGGGGACACGGATTCCAACAATTCTACCCAGACAGCTACCAGATCAGACCGTAAAGTTGTTAGCACAAATGGAATGGATACCTATTCGGAACTTTCTGGCGAGATCTCTGTAGACGTCAACTCCTATGAGTTTGGAGAAATGCTGGAAAGCACGAAAGAGTACTACCCCAGCTATGGGAGCGATTTTAAGACCGCATGGCTGAATGCAATGTATACGGACGTATACGAATACAGTGGAAAGTATAGCAATCAGGTCGCGTGGGAGCGTTTTACGGAGTATATGGTATTTTATGACGAGGTGGTGGATTATAACAATGAGCTAGCTCCGGCACCGGCGCTCTATGACGTATATTACGCATACGACCCCGCTACAGAGGAAGAAGCAGCTCTGTGCGTGGATGATGTGATCCAAATTGCGGAAGAGAACGGTGCCCAAATACAATTTTGATGAAAGTGCAAGACGTAAAAATCCTTCTTGAAATTTGAGACGAACGTATTAAAAATCAATAAGATTAAATCCCGCTGGATTCCTGCTGCGGAGTCCAACGGGATTCTTTTTGCCCCAAACGAAGGATACGGCTTACTGACATTGGCTCATATACTGGATCAGGTCTTGTTTGTAAACCTTCCAAAGTTTTCCCATCTTGAATGCGGGAATTTCGCCGCTGTTCAGAAGACGCAGCAGTAGATTTCTGCCAACATGCGTAATTTCCATGACCTGCCGGAAGCTCAGGACATCAGGATAGTTGTCTAGCATTGAAAATCAACTCCATTCTTGTGATTCTGGTAAATTTTCGTTCCGTTTTGCACGGATCATTTTTGTTCGCTTAAAGCCCTTGTACCCTTGTGCATAAGGGCGCACATGGAAATCTGCCGCATTGACGATCGTTCAGGATGCGACAAGGGATGATCACGTCGTTGATCTCTATTTTTTCCAAAGCCTTTGCGATTTTCTTTTTATGATGTATCTTATCGGTCAGTTCCGGCTCATCCTGCGCTTCGATATACGCACGGACAAGTTCTTTGGTATCGTCATCAAGATTGCTCATTTGTACGGCTTTCAGGGCAGTTGGAACGTTATACCACGAATGCTTACCAAAATAATCGACGGCATACCGATATAGAAAGAACGGAATATCATCGCTGATTTTATCAAAATAATGAAACAGCGCATGATTTCCAAACTGGAACTTTGAAGATTTCGATTCCAACTTATCGTGCTCAAATTCTTTCAGACTGGGGCGCTTTAATTGAATTTCATATCGAACCAGATTTTTTGAGCGTTCCAAATCGTCTGGAGAAATCGGATAGCTCTCCTTTTCACAATTCAAGAGCTGCTGATGCTTGTCATAGAGTGCAAAATCGTACCACGTTTTTTCAAATTTACAGCTTCGGATCTCATTGTGCTGGTTATAGTGCAGTGCGCGACCTTTCCTGTACGGGTCAACGCTTCCTGCATAACGAATGATTTTTACCATCAGCGAGGGATCACATTTCACATAGAAGTCTTGTGTAATATCCAACCGGTGCATTTTCCATTTAACAGAATCCTCAATTTCAAGGAGTCCAAGCTGCTCTAATTCATCCAGAAATGCCTGCTCTTGCATGACCAAACCTTCTGGCGACAAATCTGTTAAACTTAAACGAGATGGATCACCTGCGATTCGAGCGAGGTTCACACCAGATAACGTTATGTATCGCTTCTTAAAATCTGGATAATCTGCCAATGTGATGGTCAAACCACCATCTTTTCTTTTATAAGAGTAGCCTTTTTTCGAGGAGCCATGATACGGAATCCGATAGAATTTTCCAGCGGATACCATTTTTTGAATTGCCATAAATACAGTACGCTTCGCTTCACAATCCGTGTACGTTCCATTCACTTCAAACGTATGAATGGAAGGTGCTAAAAGTGGGAGCTTCTTTGCCATTGTCATAAAAAACACCTCATTTTGTGATTTATCAGGATGTTATGAATCAAATAGAAATTGATCGGGAGGAACAACTACTATAAAAACGCATAGCATTCTATCTGGTGATTTATGACACTGTTATCTATAGATCGAAATCTAATAGAATGATAATAAACTGCTTTTTGGGATTTCTTATAGGGCGATTTGATCATAGGTAGTGTATTTTCGATTTCTGCCCTTCAATTTCATTGTGACAAATGGAAAAATCATTACAGATTGCAATAAATCCAGTTTCGACATTTGGGATGGTTTTCGTCCGATCAGACAGGTCTGGTTTTCTTTATCAAGGGCCAGCGGGCATTTTGTGTCTTGTTTTGTGAGTGGAAAGAAGGTACAATAATAGCAAATGACTCACATCTGCGAGGTGATACCATGCTGAACATCTACTTTGGAGATATGCCGGAGGCTGTCTACAATACTTCGGTCTATTTTAACTATACCTACGAAGATGAATGGCTGACTTCTGACTTTGCCAAAGAGGTCATCAAGAAAATTGATAAGTCCGATGTCAAAGGCCCTCATGCGGTGGAAAGCCCGGTTCTGGGGGTCATCTCGCCGGAAAAACTGTCTGGAGGCACGAAAACGCTGTTGCTGATGGCAAACGACCCGGAAAAGGTATTCAATGCCTCAACTTGCGGTGACAACTGCGCACCCTTTATTCTGAAGCTGGCGAAAAAGAAGGACTTGACCATCAATCTGCGGCATCTCATGGATTTTGGCAAGAAAAAATTCCCGGTGGATGTGAAAGTCCTGAATACCGGTGATGTGGTGCACAGCATGGAAGAACTGATGCCGATTGCATTTCAGTTTGTGTGAGGCGATAGGATGAAGGGAAAACATAAAATCGAAGTCCGAAGCGGACGGGTCGTTTTCACAATCGAACTGGAACGGAATATTACGATTCTGCGAGGGGACAGCGCCACCGGAAAAACAACGCTGGTAGAGATGCTGCAAGCATACGAGACCTATGGCCGACAGAGCGGCGTAACAGTGAGCTGTGATAAGCCGTGCCGGGTACTGTCGGGTGTCAACTGGGAGTTGCAGTTGAATGCGACCCATGACAGCATCGTGTTTGTGGATGAAGGCAGTACCTTTGTTTCAAGCCTTGACTTTGCCCGTGCAATTCAGCATTCGGACAACTACTATGTGCTGGTCACAAGAGAAGATTTGAGCACCCTGCCGTACAGCGTAAACGCTATTCTGGAACTGAAAAAGACTACTAGCCGCTTCAAACGAACCTATAATAAGGCGTACCCGGTCTATGATTCGCTGACAGCCAGCAACGTGCAGCTGGAAGGTGTTGAAAAGCTGTTGACAGAAGATGCAAATTCCGGGTATCAGCTGTTTACAAAAGTCGGCGAGAAATACGGAATTGTCTGTATCCCTGCGGCAGGCAAAAATAACATCAAACAGAAGATCTTCCCAATGAAATCCGAGAAGGTTCTGATAATTGCAGACGGTGCGGCATTTGGCCCGCAGATGAACGACATTTATCGCCTGATGCAGGAGGGTAGCGCAAAGTTCAGCTTGTATTTGCCGGAATCTCTGGAATGGCTGCTTCTGAAAGCAGATTTGCTCGGACAGCCGGATATTCTTGAAATTCTGGAACACCCGGCAGATTTCATCGAGAGCAGCGAATTCTTCAGCTGGGAGCGGTTCTTCACGAACTTGCTGGAACAGCGGACGAAAGACATTTCCTATATGCGGTATGATAAGGCAAAACTGCCGGAATTCTATTTGCAGGAAGAAAATTTGGAGAAGATCATTGCGGAGATGGAGTAAGATATACTGGAAATTCACAAATGACGTATCATCGTTATTCCAAACGCTCTGTAATTTTGGTACCCGCTCAGGCTGCTATAAAAAACCGAGAGCATAATGACTTTATAACGAATTATCGTTAAAAATAGAGCGTAAAATAAGGCTCGCCGTCAATTTTGGCGGTGGGCCTTATTTGCTTGCTCATGTATGAGATGAATCGTGTTTAACACAGAGCTGCTTTCCAGAAGCATCACAGATACACCTCCACGGTCAGGTCGGTCCACGCTGCACGGCGGAACTGGTGGGGCATCTTGTTGGCTTCCCGGTAATGTTTGGCGGTTTCAAAGTCGATGATGAAGGTGAGAATGCGTTCGAACTTGGAACGTCTTACGGAATCTGGCATGGTTGAAGCGGTAGGAAATGGTCGAGGACGAGACTATATTTAAGTGCAAAAGTATATAAGGACCCTGCAAAATATGTTCGTCAGACTGATATAGACAAGTTGCCAGAACTGATTAGGAAACTGGCTAAAAGTCGGGGGAGTTATCACGAGAAAAGATGTAGTCGAACTTTTGCGAGTATCACCACAACAGGCGTACCGTATTCTACAGAAAATGCTGGAAGAAGGGGGAATTGTACGAGAAGGCAACACTCGTGCAGCAGTATATCGTATCGCTCAAAAAGATAGGGAAGTAAAATGATAGGCCACTGCTATTTCGAATAATCTGTGATTCCTCGCCTGGATTACTCCCGTGCGTAATTGTGTGAGAGTCTGAAAAAGCAGAAAAACGCATAAAACGCAACAAGCCGCCCTGGTTTCCGTAGCAGGAAGCTGGGACGGTTTTGCATCTTGTTTTGTGAGAGGAAAAAGGGTACAATAATAGAAAAGAAAGCGTATATCAGTCGAATAAGGTGGTAGGCCTATGAAGTTTTTTGAAGCGGTTCCAAGCGAACTTTTCTCGCCGCTGGCTTCGCCCAACCGTATTTTATATGCGGATGCACTGGACGTACTGTACGCAGCATACCAAGAAAACCTGAAAATACGGGAAGATGTCTTGTATTCCATGCTACGCGGCAGGCTGGAGCAGGAACTGGCGGATGCTACGTTTGAAGATGAAGACATTGACGAAGAGGAACTGAGGGATATCTCTGGCCGCGCTCGTTTTTTGATCCGCAAGCTCTGTAGTAAGGGGTGGTTTGAGAAAGAACGCGGGGACGACTTTGAAGAGTATATCACGATTCCTAATTACAGCAGTCGCCTGCTAGAACTATTTCATCAACTCAGGGATGATAGTCCGGCTCGTGGATATTCCTATGTGTTCGGAACTTTCTCAGTCTTAAAGACCGCCGACGACAGCAACAATGCTTACGATAAAATGACGGCTCTCTATAGTGCCTACGATAACACAACGGCGCTGATTAGCTTGTTGCAAATGGTCTATCATAATGTAAAGCATTATTTTCAGACGCAGATCGATATGCAGGATGTCAACCAGGTACTAGCTGCACACTTTAACGATTTCGGACAAAAGGTTGTGGAGGCATATATCCGTCCGCTGAAAATCAAAGATTCAGTGCCGAAGTATCGTGTGCCCATTCAGTCTGTGCTTAGGCGCTGGGAAGAGGATGATACCTTGCTGATTGCGATGGCAAATGAAGCATTGCGTGATAAGCGGGGCAAGACATTGGAAGACTGCCGTGCCGATCTGCTGAGGAAAATTTTCTGGATCGAAGAACGCTATGACAATTTAGAGAAGGACTATCTTGAAGAAATTGATACGCAGGTCCGGCGCTATACCAGGGCAGCAACACAGAAAATCGAGAACCTGACGAATCGAGATCAAAGCGTGCGCGGCAATTTGAATGTTTTGCTGACGGCACTGTCCAGAAACCGCAGGGCGGCTGAGCTGGTGGACCAGATACAACCGGCATTTCAATTGTATGAGCAGTCTTTTTTGTCAGAAAAAAGTCTGTGGTACCGTAAGCGCCCCGAAAAACGGACAAAAACCGCGTCGGTGCTGATACAAGATGATCAGGCACTGAATACGGAAGAACAGGTCAGAGCGGCACAGTTACTGCAATCGAAATATGGCCGAGCAGCAGTAAATGCTTACGTGCAGGGATGGCTGGGAGACGCTGACATTCGTTGCTCGGAGGAGCTCTCGCTCGAAGAAGACAAGGATTATATCATGAGTTTGCTGGCAGTCCTTGGAAGCAAGGATGCATCTGCCGGTTATGTGGTCCAGGAACTCGGTGGCATTTTTTGCAAAAATGGCTATTCGATCCCGCAAATGCAGATCCGGAGGAAGGAGAAGAAGCCGTGAATTTTGATTTTGTTACCAATGCAACGGCAAAAGAACTGGAACAATTCAAATCTGTCTGCAATCAGCTGCTCAGCCGCACATACATTGTGCGAACCATCTACCAGCCGGGAAAAGGCAGGGTGGATAACCCAGACTATCTTTTTCTATCACGGCACTATGAGGCTGTACAGGAGTACCTGAGCCTGCTGGACTGGGATTTGCGCAGGGATGAACTGAACGGATACTTTTATGTGTTGAACACAGACGAGGCTAACCGTTGCAACCTCAATAAAAAAGAAACGGCGATTTTGCTGGCATTACGGCTGATCTACGAAGAAAATATGGAGCGTTTGGGTTTGGAGCAGGATGCCGTGTGTACTGTGCGGGATGTGCTGGAAAAAGTGGTGACCGACTATCCAGTTTTTCCGGCTAAGCCGAATATGGAAGAGGTCAAACGCGCGTTTACGGTACTGGAAAACCATTCTGTGATTCAAAGACTGGAAGGAAAATTCAACCAGGGCAGCTGCAGGATCGCAATACTGCCCACCATTCTCTCTGCGGTCTCCAGCGAAAAGCTGAACTTGGTGGTGTCTGTTTTAAAAAAGGAGGAAACAGATGAAGAAGCTGAAGAAGATCTTGCTGATCAACTGGCTCTATTTCAGAAAGGAGCTGATTGAAGTGGGCGACATCAATTTCCTGACCGGCAAGAACGGCGCCGGAAAGTCAACGGTTATCGATGCACTGCAGATCGTACTGCTGGGCGAGACAAATTCCCGCAATTTTAATCAGGCAGCCAACGAAAAATCGCAGCGCACATTGGAAAGCTATCTGCGCGCCGACATGGATGATAACAGCCCGTATTCCCGCCGTGGTAAGGACTTTTCTACCTATATTGTCTGCGAATTTCAGGATGAGATGGAGGGCAGCAGCTTTGTGACGGGCGTTACCTTTGACTGCCGCAGCGATGGAAGTTACCGTGATACATTCTTTATTTACACGGGGACACTGCCGGAAAATTGCTTTATTGAGCAGGGCGAGGCAATGGAGATTTCTGCACTTCGCCGTTTTTTGAAGCAGAACTATGCACGGGCAGAATTTTACGATACCCAAAAAGAGTATCGCCGCAACATGCTTGCAAAGTGGAACGTCCACAACGAGCAGGTCTTACGGATGATGAAGAAGGCTGTTTCGTTCCGGCCAATTGTGGATATCCAAAAATTTATTACGGAGAACATCTGCGATATTCCGGATAAACCCAATATTGAGCTGATGCAGCAAAACATCCGGGATTATAAACGGCACGAATTGCTGGCGCAGCGTCAGCAGGAAAAGCTGGATGCGCTGCAGCAAATCAGCAGGCTGTATCAGGAGATGAACCAAGCCATAGACCGCTGCCAGATCCAGAAGTTTCTGGTACGGTGGGCCGAAAAAGAAGCTGCGCAGACAGAGATCGACCAGAGGGAATTGGAACGAACTGAATGCAAGGAGAACCTTGCAAATGTGAATGAGCAACGGGAGGAGCTTGAGCGGCAGATCGAACAGAAAGAAACGCGCCGCAGTGAGCTGGAGCTGGCCTGCAGGCAGAGCAATGTTTTCCAGGAGGAAGAGCGTCTGCTCAATACGGAAAAGGCTCTGAGAGATGAGCAGAAAAAGCTGGAACAGGGTCTGCAAAATCTTGAAGTGGAGATTAAGCGGGAAGCGCGGCATTTGCAGAGATTCTGTGAGGAGATACAAGAACTGGAACCGGAAGAACTTCTCATACCGGTGCAGGAAGCGGCGAACACTGCGCAGAAAGCATATGCTGTATTTACTGGTGACGAGAAGGGATTGTTTGCCCGGCCTGTGGAGTTGTTTGAAACGGGGCAGCAGGCAGCGGCCGAATTGTCGGATGCTGTCCGCAGTGCGGCTCATAAAACAGAGGATCGTATTGCAGAGCTGAAAAAGCAAGCCGACCAGAAAAGTGCGGTGCTTGCAAATCTGCGCAGGAACATCAAAGATTATCCCCATGGGCTTCTGCTGTTCAAAGACCGGCTGGAAAAGGATCTGGCGGATAAAACGGGGCATGCGGTTCCCGTTTATATTCTGGCTGATGTGCTGGAAATGGCAGATGAGCGCTGGCGTGGAGCGGTAGAAGGCTACCTAAATAACCAGAAATATTATCTGCTGGTGGAGCCGGGACGTTATCAGGATGCACTTAACATTTACGACCGGCTGAAGCAGGAAGCAGAGTACCGTGCGTTTGGTCTGGTAGATATCGGAAAACTGCGAGAAAAAGAAACACTTCGACCGCTGCCCGGCAGTCTGGCAGAAAAGGTGGAGACAGAAAACAAGCTGGCACGCAGCTATGTGGACTATCTTCTGGGTCGGGTGATACGCTGCGACACGGCAGAACAGTTGCGCTGCTATAAGACGGCGATCACGGCAGAGGGAATGCTGTATCAAGGCTATGTGGCCCGCGCACTTCGGAAGGACCGGATGGAAGATGCCTTCATAGGGCGGCGTGCGGTGCAGCTCCGCATCGACCATCTGGAAAAGGAACTGACCTGTCTGCAGGAAGAGCTGCGGCATTGGCAGCCGCTCCAGAAGCAGCTGACCGGCCTGCAGGAGCCGCTTTTTACCCAAAGATTCGTCCGAATCGATGTGGCGCAAAAGCAGGAGGACTACCAGCGCGTCCAGACGATCATCAAGGAAATCGCAGAAGTCAAAAATCAGCTTTCCCAGCTGAATCTGTTCTGGTTGGATGAGCAGCGGCAGATCATTGAGCATCTGAAAGAGGAAATCCTTGCACTTAACAAGGAAAAAGATGCGAAAAATGTGCAAAGGGGCAATCTGGAAAGCCGCATCCACCAGCTGGAATACGAGATCTTGCCGGAAAAATACCAACGGTATGAGGCCATCGAAGATGTCTTGAACGAGGAGTTCACGAAGGAATACCGGGAAAACATCGGCGTTCCCCGCTACCAGCAGGAACTTGACCGATTGAAAAAAGCAGACATTATCCGTAAAAATTTCGGCGACAGTCTGGCGCAGAACACAAAGGCGATGGACGGGGCTCGGAAGAAACTGTTTGCAGCACGCAGAGAATATGCAGAACGGTTCAAACCCTGTGCATTCCAGATCGAGGTGATGGATAACACCGAATACGAGGAAGAACGGCGTACTCTGCAGGAAAGCGAGCTGCCCCGATACAAAGAAAAGATCCGGGCGGCACGGGAAAGCGCAATGGAGCAATTCCAGAACGATTTCCTTGCCAAACTGAAATCCAGCATCGACCAGGTGCAAGAACAGGTGCACAATCTGAACAAGGCCCTGCGCCAGGCACAATTTGGCACAGACAAGTACCAATTCCGCGTAGGGCCAAACCCGGATTATCTGGATTACTATAACATGATCACGGCAGATGAACTAATGGAAGGCGAATCCGGTCTATTCGCACTGCCCTTTCAGCAAAAATACGGCCCATTGATCGAAAAACTGTTCAGCCAGATCACAATGGCAGACGATACGCAGCTCAATGCCCGCAAACAGAGCGAACTGCAGGAGAATATCGTCCGCTATACAGACTTCCGGACGTATCTGAAGTTTGATTGGGAAACGACCGATCAGAACGGTTCCAAGCAGCTGCTTTCTCAAACACTGAATATGAAGTCCGGTGGCGAAACACAAACGCCATTCTATATTGCGGTGCTGGCCTCGTTTGCCCAGCTGTACCGCGTCAACGACGCTACCCGTTTTGGTAATACGGTGCGTCTGGTGGTGTTCGATGAAGCTTTCAATAAAATGGATAGTGACCGGATTACGGAGAGTGTACTCCTTCTCCGAAAGATGGGGCTGCAGGCGATCATCTGTACGCCGCCGGATAAGGTCTCGGACATTATGCCCATTGCAGACCGCACATTATTAGTGGACAAATCCGGATACCGGATGCATATCATTCCATTTGGAAAGGAGATGCAGAATGAAGGAAGCACAGGTGATCCTGAATCGTCTGCTGGATAAGTTTGAAAACAGTAAGCATCTTTCTGAACCCAACACATCCAGACGTCGGGTAATGCTGCGCATTGATAAAAGGGAGTTGCCGGAGTATCAATACGAAGATGCGGTGGTTCGGGATGCTTACAATATTGCAGCACGGGAACTGGAGCAGCAGGCTTTGGTGCGTCTGGAATGGGCGAGAAAGCAGAGCGTTCTCGCCTGCATTGTGCTGGATTTGGAACGGGTCGCACAGTGCTATGAATGCGCCGACAGAGTGCATCCGCGAAAAAAGGCAGAAGAGGTTGCAAACATCATCATGCAGAAGCTGGCATACAATCCCGTTCCATGGATCGCGGCATGGAGGGATGCTGTATGTGCTCAGGTGCGGAACAGCATGAAAGTGCCGACGTATTGCAGAGAAAACGACGGTCTGCTGCAGGAGCTTTTGCTCACGTTTCAACGGTATGCGGAGCTGTCCGGCAGTGTGACGATGCGTGCATTCAGCAGCCAGTGTTTTCACGATACCAAGTATTTTGAGCGAAATGTACGGGAGCCGTTTCTTACCATTGCACGAAAGTACAATACCCAACTGGCGGCGGCTTGTACAGAAGCGGAACTTGGTGAGCGGGATCAGCTTGCATTTCTGGGAATCTATGCCCGCCCGGAGCTTTACGAACTCTCGGGCGATTGCGCGATCTGCTTGAAGAAGGGAGAACTACGGCTCAGCGCAGCAGAACCTTATGGATTGGCTTTGCCCAGTACACTTGTGTCAGAGATTGTGGACATTGAACTGAAAAACATCTGCTGCATTACCCTTATCGAAAATAAAACGAACTATGATGAATATTTGCTGGCGGAAAAACAGCCGGAAGAACTTGTTGTTTATCACGGCGGCTTTCTGAGCCCGCGGAAGAAAAAACTTTTTGAAAAACTGGCTGCTGCGGCAGGGGAAACCATGCAAATTCGATTCTGGGCAGATATTGATCTGGGCGGTTTTTGTATGTTTGAAAACCTGCAAACGGTGTTCCCACAGCTTGAGCCCATGCGTATGGAAGGGCGCTTTGTGGAACAGTACCACAAAAATGGCCTGAAGCGGCCGGAGCAGTATCTGAAGAAGCTGAAGGAAGAGCGGAATACAGGAAGACATACGCTGTTTGTTGATGCAATTGATAAGATTTTGCAATATGGGGTCACAATCGAACAAGAAACATTTCTAGAGTAGAATTCGTGCGAAGATAAAAACGTACTATCATTCTTCCCCAATGCTCTGTAATTTTGGCACCCGCTCAGGCTGCTATTAAAAACCCGAGAGCATAAGGATTTTGTAGCGAATTATCGTTAAAAATCTGGAATAAAATAAGGCTCACCGTCAATTTTGGCGGTGAGCCTTATTTGCTTGCTCATGTATGAGATGAATTGCATTTAACACAGGGCTGCTTCCCAGAAACATCACAGATACACCTCCACGGGCAGGTCGGTCCACGCTGCACGGCGGAACTGGTGGGGCATCTTGTTGGCTTCCCGGTAGTGTTTGGCGGTTTCAAATCATAGTGCCGCTGTGAGTTCGCAGAAAAACACTTGATGATTTTTTCATCGTCCTTGACCACACAAGGAAATGAAAAGCTCCCCGTTCCAATTCGTAAAAGAATCAGAATGGGGAGCTTTTAAATGGGATTCAGGCCGGCAGTACAAAGACCGTGAGCTTTGCGGGAAAAAGGGAAACCGACCCGTTAAAAAGGAGGAGAATGATCAGGGAAGGCGTTCGCGCACCTGCCCCGCATTGGGGATAGCATCAGAATTTGCAGGGGGTCTCCTGCTCGATATGGATGTGATGGCCGCTGTAGTTGCCCGGGATATGGCTTGCCTGATACTTGGCTGCCGCCAGCACCTTGGAGAATTCGATGCCGGTTTCGTAACCCATCTCGTTCAGCATCCAGATCATGTCCTCGGTAGACAGGTTGCCGGAGGCACCGGGAGCAAAGGGACAGCCGCCCAGACCGCCCAGAGCGGACTGAACCTCGGTGATGCCGCTCTCGATGGCTGCCATGGTATTGACCATGCCCAGTCCACGGGTGTCGTGGAAATGGACCTGCAGATTCAGTGTGGGATAGGCTGCCTTCAGCGCACCAATGACGGCTTTTACCTGTGCAGGGTCTGCGATGCCGATGGTATCGCAGAGGCAGCAGGTGGTCATGCCGGCGTCGATGTAATCTTTCAGGAAATCCACTACAGCCTGCGGATCGTCGTATTTGCCCTCAAACGGGCAGCCGAAGGTCGTAGCGAGATCCACCACGATATTCAAGTCGGGGTAGGCAGAACGGATCTCCTTGTAGGCTTCCAGCGATTGCTCGTGGGTGCGGTTGATGTTGGCCTTGTTGTGGCTCTTGCTCAGGGACACAACATAGCAGACCTTGCGCAGGCCCAGCTCGTAGGCGTTCTGAGCACCGCGCAGGTTGGGCACCAAGGCAAACAGATCCAGTCCCGGGTATTTTTTCAGGACAGCCTCGGTGACTGCTTTGGAGTCGGCCAGTTGCGGGATGGCCTTGGGGCTGACAAAGGAGGTATACTCCATGTGCTTGACGCCTGCCGAGACCAGCTGATCAATGACGTCCAGCTTCAGTTCGGTGGCGATCGGTGGAGCACATTTCACGCTCTGGAATCCGTCACGGGGGCCGACTTCAACAACTTCGATTTTGCTCATAATCTCATAACCCTCTTTTGTGTCATTTCAACCATTCCTATGGGAGCACGGTACGGCAAAGCGAGATGGCAGTGTTAAGCAGCATTCGATCCGACCATCCCGCCCTTCCGCACACCATGCGGCCACAGGATCATAGAACTCAGATAGCGCCCTTGGCCTTCAGCTCTTCCAGCTTGGCAGCGTCAAGGCCCAGAAGCTCACCATAGATCTTGGCATTGTCCTCTCCCAGCAGCGGAGCGGCCTTGCGGGGATACGCCTTGGTGCGGGTCAGGTGCTGCGGCACAGCGGTGATCTTCAGCTTGCCGATACCGGGCTGATCGATCTCCGGGAACATCTCACGGGCACCCGCGATCTGCGGGTCAGTCACCAGACGGTCGATGGTGTTGACGGGGCAGGCAGGGCATCCAGCATCGTTCAGCATCTTGTCGATCTCGTCAATGGTGTAATCCTTGGTCCAAGCGCAGATGATCTCACGCATCGCGGCGTGATTCGCCACACGATCCTTGATCTCAACAAAGCGGGGGTCGGCCTTCAGTTCCGGCTGCTTCATCACATCGCAGAGCAGGCCGTACAGCTTGTTGTTGCCTGCGGCAATGACCACATCGCCGTCCTTGGTCGGGAAAACATCATACGGATAGGTGGACTCGTACCGGTTGCCGATGCGCTGCGGGATACGGCCCGTGGACTGGTAGATCATGGTGATGTTTTCCATCGCGGAAGCCACCGAGTCCACCAGCGCCACATCAACTTTTTCGCCCAGACCCGTTTTCTGCTTGTTGACCAGCGCCGCCAGAATGCCGATGGTCATGTTCAGGCCGCCGAGGACATCGCCCATGGGCGTGCCGACACGGGTCGCCGGGCCATCGGGCCAGCCGGTGGTGCTCATCAGGCCGCCCATGGCCTGACCTACGATGTCATAGCCCGCACGCTTGCTGTAAGGGCCGGTGTGGCCGAAACCGGACACCGCACCATAGATGATGCCGGGGTTGACCTCCTTCAGGACGTCATAGCCGAGGCCCAGTTTTTCCATCGTGCCGGGGCGGTAGTTCTCGATGACGATGTCGGCCTTCTTGACCAGTTCCCTGAAGATCTCCTTGCCCTCAGGGTCCTTGAGGTTCAGGGTGCAGCCCAGCTTGCTGCGATTGAAGTTCGCATAATAAACACTGTTGTCGTTGATAAAGGGACCCATCTTGCGGGTATCGTCACCGCCCTTGGGATTTTCCAGCTTGATGACCGTAGCACCCATATCGGCCAGGATCATGCCGCTGTAGGGACCAGCCAGAACACGGGTCAGGTCGAGAACGACCACGCCATCCAAAAGACCTTTGCTCATAATAGACACCTCGTTATTTTTCATTTTTCTGATGTATGGAATGTTACAGGATATTGTACAGGCCCAGCAGACCAGCCAAGACCGTCAGGAGCAGCAGCAGGCCGGACAGACCGAACATCTGGATGAAGAGCTTGTTCTCTTTTTCTTTCGTGAACTCGGGGTCAGTGGCGTTGGCCGCCATGATCAGGCTGCCGCCGGTGGACGCCGGGCTGAAGCCGGCAAAGGAAGCGGTCAGGCACATGATGGTGATAAGGCCCTCCGGCTTGACGCCGACCTGCTCAGCGATGGCACCAACCGTAGGCACCATGGTGGGCCACACGACACCGATCGCAGAGCTGAACCACGAGAGGATGCCGGCGGAAAAGCCCTGAATGGCGACTGCAGTCTTCGGCGTCATGATAGAAGCCAGACCGTTCGACATCAGCGCTACACCGCCCACGTCAGAGACAATGTTCATCAGCATACCGATGCCGGTGACCATCAGCAGGGTGGACCAAGGCACGCCCTTGATGACGACCTTTTCATCTGCCACATTGAGGAGTAGCAGGACGACTGCCACAGCAAAGGAGATGAGGCCGACATTCCGCTTGAAAAAGGCGCTGGCCACGATCATGGCCAGAAAGCCCACCAGCGTGATGATCTGCTTCTGGGTGAACGCGGGAAGGATCTCTTTTTCCTTGCTCTGAGGCTCTTTGATCTGGAAGCCCTTGAATACAAGGAAGATAATAATGGACAGCACGATGGTGGTGATGGTCGCGTAGATCAGGGTGTGTGTCTGATAGTCGGTGATGCCCTGCTCACTGGCGAGGTTGTAGATCAGGACGCTTTCCGGCGTGATGGGGGAGAACCGGCCTGCCATGGAACCGATCTGACCGATCGCCGCCAGCATGACGGAGTTATAGCCAGTGCTCTTGCCCAGCGGCAGGCTCAGTGCTGCGGCGATGCCCAGCGCCGGCACACAGCCGGGGCCGATGGCTGCGACGATGTAGCCGATCAGGTACATGATGACCGGAGTGATGGCCACATGGCCGCCGGACAGGCGCAGAAACTTTTTTGCGGCCAGCTCCAGCGTACCGTTGTTGGTAGCGATGGTGCACAGCAGCGAGACGCCCAGCAGCATGATGAAGGTGCTGGAGCTGAACCCTTTGATGATCTGAGAGTCTGTGTAACCGGCCGCCGAACCAAAAACGGCTGCGGCCAGAACGGCGATCAGACCGACGTTCTTTTTTAGCACGAAGCCGATTGCGATGCAGGCAACCAGCACGATCAGGGAAAACAATGCAATACTATTGCTCACAAAAATTGCCTCCTTTTGTTTTTTCTCCGCATGGCCTTGCAGGAGAAGACTTCCAAACTGTTTGCTGCGATCGAGCATTTCTGCCAAACTACATAGCAATTTCCGTGCCAAAATCGCATTTCAGGTCAAAATATCTTGAGATTTGTGGATATGCTCGAAGTTAGGCCATGTCACTTGTGAAAAGTACACAAAAAAAGACCTCCGCAAAATTGCGGAGGTCTTTGGGCACGCGATTTGAATGCTTGGATTCTTTGCCGATTTTTGCAGGAGTGTCTCATTCTTCCAGCGTCCGGGTGTGTCACAAATGAAACACTGTGACACACTTTTGCGACATTCAGGGGTTTTGTTTCAGGCGGCGGTACAAGGTGCTGCGGCTGATGCCCAGATCTTTTGCGGCGCGGGAAGCGTTTCCTCCGCTCCGCCGCAGAGCTTCGAGCACATCGCTCTTGTCCGTAGCCGGATCAGTGGTTCTCTCCCGGGCTGCGGGAGCAGATTCAGCGGTTCTCCAGAGGTTCATCTTGAGGGACTGGAACACCTCTTCCTCCGGGCTGCCCCGGTGCAGCAGCAGCGAGACTCTCTCGACCGTGTTGGTCAGTTCACGGACATTGCCGGGCCACGCATAGGAGCGGCATCGGCCCAGCACCCGGAAAAAGGCGGATTCCTCGTCGGCGGAGCGCTGGGGCATCACCCGGTCGTAGATGGCGCGGGCAATCTCCAGATAATCGTCACCCCTCTCCCGCAGCGGCGGCACCAACACGCTGAGGACGTTCAGCCGGTAATAAAGGTCACGGCGGAACCGGCCCTCTTCCACGAGATGGAGCAGATCCCGGTTGGTCGCGCCGATGATCCGAATATCCACCGGGATCACCGTGTCATCGCCCACACGGCGCACTTCTTTTTCCTGTAGGACGCGAAGCAGGGGCGCCTGAAACTCCAACGGCAGCTCACCGATCTCGTCAAGAAAGATAGTTCCGCCGTGGGCTGTCTCAAACAGACCGGCCTTGCCGCCCCGCCGCGCCCCGGTGAAGGAGCTGTCCGCATAGCCAAACAGCTCGGATTCCAGCAGGTTTCGGTTGAGCGCCGTGCAGTTGATGGCCACGAATGGCCCATCCCTCCGCGGGCTGGCATTGTGGATGCTCTGGGCGAACATCTCCTTACCGGTGCCGGTTTCGCCGTACAGCATCACGGTGAACTGCGAATCCGCAAAATTTTCGGAGAGGTGCTTTGCTTCAAGGATGGCGGGCGACTGCCCCAAAATATCCGAGAACCGGTATTTTGCTACCAATCCCTTTTCGTGCAGCTTGATACGGATGTTCCGCTCTGCTGTCTGCAAGGTCTTGATGTCCTGAAATGTCGCAACAACGCCCTTTACTTGCCCGCCTACCCGGATGGGGACGCGATTGGTGGAGACCAGCGTCCCGTGAATGTTCATCATCTGGCCTATTTCGGCTTCTCCAGTCTGAAGGACACTGGTCAGGTGCGTATTGGGCAGGACCTCTTCGATGGGCTGCCCGGCGAAAGGCGGCTGCGCCGGACGGAGCATCTGCTCTGCGATCTGGTTGGTCGTGCTGATCCGGCCATTCTCGTCAATGGCGACGATCGCGTCATGGGTATAATCCAGAATGTTCTGGTAACGCTCCAGCTGGATCTGAAGTTGTTCCTGTTGGCGGGCGTTCTCCTGCTGGGTGACATAAAGCTGCTGGGCGATGTCCAGAGCATGGAGGATCGAAGCGTCCGAGCTTTCCACCCGGAGATACGGCAAGTCGTACAGCTTGGCGAACCGCTCCGACACGATGCCGCCCAGCCCCCATGCAGCCCCATCGGCCACCGCCTGCTGGACAGCGGACTGGCAGCTGAGACTGTCGGAAAAGCAGTAGTGCTTCATTTTCAGATCCAGAAGATAGCAGATGGTGCGCAGCTCGTTGCTGATCTCTTCCTCAAAGGAAAAGAAAGCAATAAGCCCCCGCTCGTGCCGAAGCTGCTGGATGGCCGGGATATAATCCGATGCTTCGCCGGGGATGTTCACGACCTGAATGTTCAGACTCTTGCGCAGCAGGTCGCGGGTGCCGCGGCGGCTGATAAACAGATAATCGTTCTGCGTCAGAAGCCGCTTGGCCAGCGAAACGGCGGCCTCCAGCTCTGCAACCTCCACACGCACATCCATACCTCGTCGCATGATCAGGGGTTTGGCCCGCCGGGCCAGATTTTCGGTGGGAGAGATGAGGCAGATTTTTGGGCTTCGTTCGGTCATGGCATCTTTTCCTTTCTCTCATTTTGTGATAGAATGAGCCACAGCCTGCTCCCGGCAGACTGTCATGACCTTAATACTAAGCCATCATTTTCGATAATGTCAAGATTATTTCGTGAACTTTCCTTTCCGTGAAATGTTTTCTTTGCCGTTTTTTATCGCAAGTCAGTAAAATAGCGCGATAGACAGGAGGTGACGTCCCATGGAAGGGCCTCAATTCCGTCAGGAGCTGTCTCAGCAGCTCAAACTCTGTCCCCAGTTGATGCAGAATATCGCCCTGCTCCAGATGAACGTACAGGATCTGCGCGAGTTTCTGGAACGCGCCGTGGAAGAAAACCCGATGCTTGAACAGCAGGAGCCGTCCGGCGATGCCTTCCGGGAGCTGTCGGCCCGGAACGAATGGATGCGGACTTCTTCCGATGCTCCGCCTGAGCCGGGTGCGGAAGACCGGGAGCTGACCAGCCGGGAAAGCTTTCTGCGGGATCAGCTGGCACGCAGAAAGCTTCCGCCGAAGCTTTTGTCCCTCTGCACCTATCTCATAGAGCTTTTGGATGAGGACGGCTTTCTGCCCCCAGAGGAGCTGGAGCATCTGCATCATCTGGGGCTTCCGGATCCCATGCTCGAGGAGGCACTGGCGGCAGTTCAGGCCTTGGAGCCAGCCGGTATCGCGGCCCGAAGTTTGTCCGAGTGCCTCCTGATTCAGCTTCGGCGCAGCGGGCAGGAAACGCCTCTGCTCACCGAGCTTGTCTCCCATCATCTCGAGGCCCTCGCCCGGCAGCAGTACAGCCCGCTGGCACATCTGCTTCATTGCTCCAAGGCAGAAGTGGAAAATGCGGCAGCTCAGATCGCACAGATGGACCCGCACCCCGGACGATGGGATGCTCCGGTTTCTGAGCCGGTGCAGTATATCCAGCCGGATGCTTATGTGCTGGATGAAAACGGAGCACTTTCCGTAGTGCTCAACGATTTCTATCTTCCGCACCTTACGCTCAGCAGCCAGTATGAAGAGATGATGCATTCTGCCGATGCAGAAACAGCCTCCTATCTGCGCCGCACCTGCAAGCAGGCACAGGAGCTTCTCAGCGGACTTTCCCGGCGGGGGGAAACGCTCCACCGATGTCTGGAGGCTGTAGTGAGCACGCAGGCCCCCTTTTTTCTTCTGCCGGATGGAGTGCTTTCCCCTATGACCCGCCGCACTCTGGCAGAGTCTCTTGGGCTGAATCCGTCCACCATCACCCGGGCGCTGAAGGGAAAATATCTTCAGTGCCGCCGGGGAATTTACCCGCTCAGTGCATTCTTTTCTCAGCCCGTCGGCGGCAGTTCTCCGCAGGAGATCCGCACCCGAATGGTGCAGCTCCTGCAGCAGGAGCCGATGCTCAACGACCGTCTCCTCCGGGAGCGTCTGGCGCAGGAGGGCTATCAGCTCGCGCAGCGCACCGTGTCCAAATACCGTCGGCAGCTTGCTCTTCCTGTTGCCAGCAAGCGCCCAAAGAAATAAAAGGAGTTTTCTCTATGAACTATACCGATCTAACCGCCTATCGCAAGAGCAATCCGTTTATGGATTTTTGCGGCATTGAAGCCGTCCGCGCCGAACATGACGACTGTGAAGTAAAAATGACCATCACCGCCACCGACAAAAACACCCATGGTTTTGTCCACGGCGGCCTGTTGTTCACGCTTGCCGACTGTGTAGCCGGCCTGACCGCCCGCAGCGATGGCCGCAATTATGTGACCCAGAGCGCTCACATCAATTTTATCAAGAATCTGACCGAGGGAACTATACACGCCTACGGAACGACCCTCAGCCGAGGCCGGACCATCGTCATCATCCGTGTCCAAATCAAAAGTGAAGATGGCCGCCTGCTTGCAGATGGAACAGTCGATATGTTTTGCGTGAAATAAAATTTGAGCTTTCCCATAAAAATGCACAGCTATTGCAGAAGCCGTCCCGCTTTATTTCATCTGTCCACAGTTTTTTCTTCCCATTCAGCTGGGAGCGGCTTTTCACCAATTTATTGGAACAGCGAACGAAAGATATTCCTTATATGCTTTTCCCCGCATATGCGGGGGTGTTTCTGATTCCAGCAGAATGCCGTCGGTCTTGCGGGGCGGTCGTGCATCCGAGTATTGGCAGGCCCGGCGGGCCAGAGCTGATTTATAACCGGAATCATGCATATATTCCAGTAAGTATGAATAAAAGCTAAGAAAATGCGAATATATACTTGCATTTTCTGCGAAAAAGGTGTATTATCCCTCTATCGACGTCATACGCCGACAATAAACGAGAGAGGGATTGGAACATGATGTCTTTTAAGAAAATCGCTGCGGCGGTCATGGCGGCTGCCATGACGCTGGCCGTAGTGCCTTCGGCTTTTGCCTGCACGGCGCTCTACGTCGGCAGTGACCTCACGGAGGACGGCACGACGATGTTCGGCCGCATCGAGGATCTGGGAACCAACGACAACAACAAGCTGTTCTATGTCAGCGCAGCCGGGAATCACAAGGCAGGCGAGGTCTACGATGGCTGCTACGGCTTCACCTACACCTTCACCCACGACAGCTACAGCTATACCGCGCGCCGTGACGACAATACCTCGGGCGTCTGCCCGGACTGCGACGGCACCCACGACCACACGCCGTATGAGGAGGCTGGCACCAACGAGAAGGGCGTCATGGTCTCTGCCACCGAGTCGCTGTACGGCAAGGACGCTGTCCTTGCGGTTGACCCCTATGTGGACGACGGTATCGAGGAGGCCGAGATTACCACGGTCCTGCTCAGCGAGGCAGGCACGGCCCGCGAAGGCGTCGCTCTGCTGACATCCATCTATGAAAACGCCGGTGCAGCCGGTGGTTCCGGCGTTTTCATCGGCGACCAGAACGAGACGTGGTTCGTCGAGAACCTGACGGGCCACACCTACGTCGCCCTCAAGCTTCCGGACAGCGTCGTGTTTATGCAGCCGAACGTCTCGGCCATCGGCAAGATCGACCTCGACGACACGGATAATGTCATCGCATCGGCAGATGCCATCTCCGTCGCACAGGAGGCCGGGACTTTCGTGGGCGATGCAGCGGCGAACGTCATCGACTGGAACGCTTCCTATAACAACGAGGACAACGCCCGGATGCCGGCCGGCCTGAACTATCTGAACGGCGTCGATACCTACACCGAGGACAACTACACCGAAGCAGACTACGCGATGAGCAACATCGGCGGGGACGGCAGCATCGTCCCGCTCTACTCCAACATTAAGCTGACCAAGAAGTTCGGCGTCGAAGACGCGCTCAACTTCTTTAGGGTCGAACCCATCGGCAAGACCAACAACGTCGAGACCCACCTGTTTCAGGTCAGCTCCACCGGCGAGCTGGATACTGCCATCGTCGAGTGGACGGCCTTTGACGACGACGTGTACAACGCCTTCGTCCCGTACTATCCGCTGCTGACCACCGACACGGCAGATGTCTACAAGTACTCTCCCGCGAAGGTCGTCCGCTCGGACGAGCAGCCCACCGAGGGTGTCTGGTACAAGGACCAGAAGGGCAGATACTACACCTACCCGGAGGACTGGACCAAGTCCTTCTACGGCGCACGGGATGCCCTGTCGAACCTGCTGACCTACGGCGATGTCTCCGAGAAGGACAAGGCTGCGGCCAAGGCGGACTATGCCGCCCTCCAGAAGGACATCATGGAGGAGTTTGCAGAGATGAAGGCTGCTGTTGCTGCTGCCGATACGAAGGAAGCAAAGCAGGCTGCCGCCACCACTGCAAGCAACAAGATGAGCGAGAAGGTCTACGAAAAGACCGTCAAGATGTACAATAAGCTTCAGAAGAAGCAGGAGGCCCGCGCATGGTTCGGGTCTCTGCTGAATAAAAACTCTTGAGCTGGCTCCAAGCATGACAAGCCCCCGGTCTCTGTTTTCAGAAGCCGGGGGCTTTTTGCGTCTTCTCCGTTGCATTTCGCCCGAAAGTATGTTTCAATAAAAAGTAGTGAATAGCAGTTTGCGTTTTGAATGCACAAGCAACATCCGCAAACTGCATATCGCAAATATGCCGTTTTGATAGGCACTGCTTTTGAAAATTGCGATAAAAATGAGTCAGAACGGGGAAAAGGAGGCTGCGGGATGCTGAAGATCGCGGTTGTCGAAGACCAGCAGGAGGTGCGGGACGAGCTGTGCCGGTTCATCCGGAAGTACGCCGCCGAAAACAGCCTGCAGGTGGAGGCCGTGCCCATCGAGGACGGGGCGGTCATCGCGGCCCATTACGAGCCGGGCTGGGACATCATCTTTATGGACGTGGAGATGCCGGGGCTGGACGGCTTCGGCGCGGCGGAAAAGATACGGGCCGTGGACGGGGACGCCGTGCTGGTGTTCGTGACCAACATGGCGCAGTACGCCATCAAGGGCTATGAGGTGGATGCGCTGGACTATGTGCTCAAGCCGGTGAACTACTACCAGTTCTGCACCAAGCTCTCCCGGGCCGTCCAGCGGGTGGAGCGCCGCCGGGGCGGGCAGGTCGTTCTGCAGCTGGCAGGCGGCGGAATGCAGGTGCTCTCCACCAACGACATCTATTATCTGGAGACCCGTGACCGGCTGCTCTGGTATCACACTGCAAAAGGGGAGTTTTCGGTCCGGGCCAGCCTCGCCAGCGCCGAAAAGCAGCTGGCACAGTACCATTTCTCCCGCTGCAACCAGTGCTATCTGGTCAACCTGCAATATGTCAAGGCCGTGGAGAACGACTTCGTCCACGTCAACACCGACCGCTTGGAGATCAGCCGCCGCCAGCGCGCGGCCTTCCTCACGGCGGTGGCGTCCTACATTGGAGGTGTGCTGTGAGCATCGTTTTCCACCATGTCATCTTCCGGGCGCTGTTGCGCTGGGGTGCGGCGCTGGCCTTCTGTCTGCCGCTCAAACACCGGCCCTGCTTCCGCCTCCGTGCACTGGGGATGCTGCTGCCGCTGATGGGCCTGACCTATGTGCTGGATCCTTCGGCCCAGAGCACCAACCTCCACGAGCTTCAATTCTCGCTGCTGGCGCTCTATGTGTCCTTCTTCGTCCTGCTGGGTATGATGATCTACGCCTGCGTCGAGATCGACCGGAAGGGGGCACTCTACTGCGCGGTGTGGAGCCTGCTCACCTCCCAGACGGCCTATGAGGGCTGGCGGCTGGCGGAGGTGTTCTTTGAGTGCTGCGGCACCCCCCTCGACATCGATGGGCTTCCGGTCCGGCTGGCCCAGCTCACCACAGGTGCGGTCTTTTATTTTGTCATCTGTAACGCCCTCTCCCGGAAGATGTCTTATAAAGGAGAGTACCACATCGGCCCGCGCCAGCTGACCAGCGCCTTTTTCATCGGCATCCTCTTCATGTTCCAAGCTGCGCTGCTGAGCAGCAGAGAGATGTTCGAGATGCCCGCCAGCCTTGCGGGCACGGTGCTCATCGGACAGTTCTACTTCCTGACCCTGCTCTACTTCCAGACCGAGGTGTTCAAGAAATCGGCCATGCAGAAGGAGATGGACACCCTCAACCTTTTATATGAGCGCCAGCGGGAGCAGTATCAGGTGGCGCGGCAGAACGTCCAGATCATCAACAAGCGCTGTCATGAGCTGAAGCTTCAGATCGCCGCCCTCCGCCAGATGTCGGGCGCGGCGTCCGACCCGCCCGACCCGGAGCTGAAGGCCCACATCGACGAGGCCGAGAAGGCGGCACAGCTCTACGACGCCAGCCGAAACACCGGCAACGAGGTGCTGGACGTGGTGCTCACCGAAAAATCGCTGCTCTGCGAATCCCGCCGCATCCAGCTCAATGCGGTGACGGACGGCAGCTGTCTGGGCTTTTTTGAGGCCAGCGACCTCTACGCCCTCTTTGCCAATATGCTCGACCACGCCATCGAGAGCGCCGTGCAGGTGCCCGAGCCGGAGCGCCGCTGCATCGACCTGCTGGTCTGCACCCGTCAGAGCTTCGTGGTGGTGAACGTCATCAGCCCCGACCGTCCGCCGGAGGCCGCCGACACCCGCGCCACCCACTATGCCGTCAAAGTGACGAACCGCATCGTCCAGAAATATAAAGGTACTCTGACCACCGAGAGCCAGAACGGCTTCTTTGCGGTGAAGATCATTTTTCCGACCATCCACTCGTAAAGGCTCTCCCTTTGGGAGCAACGGCGACGACCGCCGCCAGCGGCGGAAGCAGGGAGGAGCTGTTGGGGCAGCGGCCAGCAGGATGCAAGCGACAGCGAGGCAGACTCTGGGAGCCGCAACCCGGGCAGTGGCATCGCGCAGCGAGGACTGAGAGGGCAAGGCCGCTGACCATGAGCATAGAGCGCAGCGATATGCTCTCCCTCTGCGAAAGGCCCTGCTCATCGCTGTATGGAGACTCTTTTATAACAGGCTTGCCCTCTCCGTCAATGCAGGGCATTGACACCTCTCCCAAAGGGAGAGGCTTTTTTGTTCTGCCGCAAAGTTTCGTATTGAACTGTTGTATCCATCTATTTGTGAGAGATGCACAAATATATTAGTTTTGATTTGGCAGCGCAAAACCGAATATCCCCGCCATCCGACCGATTATCGCAACGCTCTTGCGAAAGAAAGAGTCTTTGATAAAATAATAGCGAAATCAAAAAACGACCGCACAACAGAGAAAACACCACGATACACACGGGAGGAAAACGAATGCGAAGCATTGCCAAGCTTATGCAGAACTGGCAGTTCACCGGGCCGGACGGCTCCACGGCAGCCGTCGTGCTGCCCCACACATGGAACGCGAAGGACGGTCAGGACGGCGGCAACGACTACTGGCGCGGCACCTGCACCTACAGCACCGCCTTCGCCGCCCCGGCGTTCGACGCGGCTTCGCAGCAGGTCTGGCTCCAATTCGAGGGCGTCAACTCCAGCGCCAAGGTCCTGCTGAACGGCAGGACCATCTGCGCCCACGACGGCGGCTACTCCACCTTCCGTGTCCACATCTCTGAGCTGCTGGAAAAGGATAACCGTCTTACCGTCGAGGTGGACAACAGCATCAACGACCGCATCTACCCCCAGAAGGCCGACTTTACCTTCTACGGCGGCATCTACCGCGACGTCAGCCTGATGGTGGTCCCGAAAGACCACATCGCGCTGGGCCACTTCGGCGACACCGGCGTGAAGATCACCCCGGCCCTCAAGGACGGCAAGGCCGACATCCGGGTCGAGACCTTGGTCGAGGGCGAGGGCGTCCTCTCCGTTGAGCTGCTGGATGCGGCCGGAAACATTGTCGCCACCGCCGAGGGGGCAGACGCCAAGCTCCACCTCGAGACGCCCCACCTCTGGGACGGCGTGAAGGACCCCTACCTCTACACCTGCGTCGTCCGCCTGAGCCGGGACGGCAGGGTGGTGGATGAGGTGTCCAACCGCGTAGGCCTGCGCACCTTCTCGGTGGACGCCAAGAACGGCTTCTTCCTCAATGGCCGTCCCTACCCGCTCCACGGCGTCTCCCGCCATCAGGACCGCAAGGGAGTAGGCAATGCCATCACCCGCGCGATGCACGACGAGGATATGGCCCTCATCCGGGAGCTGGGTGCGAACACCGTCCGGCTGGCCCACTACCAGCACGACCAGTATTTCTACGACCTCTGTGACCAGTACGGCATGGTGGTCTGGGCGGAGATCCCCTATATTTCCGAGCATCTGCCCAATGGCCGTGCCAACACCATCAGCCAGATGAAAGAGCTGATCTGCCAGAACTACAACCACCCCTGCATCGTCTGCTGGGGCGTCTCCAATGAGATCACCATCTCCACCAAGGACAAGGCCGATATGCTCGACAATCACCGGGAGCTGAACGACCTGTGCCACAAGATGGACCCCACCCGCCTGACCACGCTGGCCTGCTATGCCATGTGCGGCCCCTTCAACCCGGTGGCCCACATCACCGACCTCGTCAGCTGGAACCTCTACCTCGGCTGGTATGTGCCGGGCCTGTTCCTGAACGACCTGTGGATGGACTTCTTCCATCTGGTCTACCCCAACCGTCCGCTGGGCTTCTCCGAGTACGGTGCCGAGGGTATGCCGAACCTCCACAGCGCGAAGCCCCGCCGCGGCGATCACACCGAGGAGTATCAGGCTGTCTACCACGAATATATGCTCCGCTGCTTCGACCGGCATAAGTGGATGTGGGCCACCCACGTCTGGAATATGTTCGACTTTGCAGCCGACGCCCGCGATCAGGGCGGTGAGCCGGGCATGAACCACAAGGGCCTCGTCACCTTCGACCGAAAGACCAAGAAGGACAGCTTCTACCTTTATAAAGCATGGTGGAGCGAAGAGAATTTCGTCCACATCTGCTCCAAACGGTTCACCGACCGCACCGAGAGCGAGATCGAGGTCAAGGTCTATTCCAACCAGAAGTCCGTCGCCCTCTACTGCAACGGGAAGAAGCTCTCGGAGCAGACGGGCGAGCACGTCTTCCGGTTCCGTGTGCCGCTCACCGGCAGCATCGAGGTCAAGGCCGTGGCCGGGGACTCTATCGATACCGCGTCCTTCCGCCATGTGGACACCCCGAACCCCAGCTACAAGCTGGTCAAGACCAAATCCAAGAGCGCAAACTGGGTTTGATAATGTTCCGTGAAACATTCCGCCGGTTGGCGGTTGTTGTATAGAAAATAAGGAGGAGAATCCGTGAAAAACACCAAACCGAAAGTACGGCTGTGGTCTGTTCTCACCGGTCTGACGGCTATCCTGACCGTCGCTGCCATCGTGGGCAACATCATCGCAAACCAGTACGCTACCACCCTCAACGTCGCCCTGAATGCATCTACCTACAAGATCATCAAGGGCGAAACCACCGGAGATACCGAATACTTCAAGAAGGGCTTTGCTTCCGATGAGGAGCGTGAGGCTTACGAGGCCGAACTGTGCGCGACGGTCGAGGCCGAGGGCGCTGCCCTGCTGAAGAACGAGAACAACGCCCTGCCTCTGGCAAGCGGCGCTAAGGTCAGCCTGTTCGGCCACGGTTCCGTGGACCTGATGTACGGCGGCACCGGTTCCGGCTCGGTCGATACCAGCAAGGCCCCCAACCTGAAGGATGCTCTGGAGGCTCAGGGCATCACCATCAACCAGACCCTGTGGGACCTGTACAAGTCCGACAGCATGATGAGCAAGTACAGCCGCATGACCCCTGCTTCCATCTCCGATACGCTGGAAGCCAACACCCAGTATGCGGTCAACGAGGCTCCCTGGAGCGCTCTGTCCAGCGCTGAGAGCAGCTTTGCCGAGTACGGCGACGCTGCCATCGTGGTCCTCTCCCGCTCCGGCGGCGAGGGCGCAGACCTCCCCAGCGGCGCCAACGGCACCAACGATAGCTGGATCTCCGGTCAGGAGGGCGACGGCAACTACCTCGCCCTGTCCGCTGAGGAGATCGAGCTGCTCCAGAACCTGAAGGCTCTGAAAGACAACGGCACCTTTAAGAACATCATCGTCCTGATCAACAGCTCCAACGCCATCGAGCTGGACTTCCTCAACCCCGCGATCTGCGGTGAGGACTACGGCATCGACGCTGCAATGTGGATCGGTGACGTGGGCCAGACCGGCATCAACGGCGTGGGCCAGCTGCTCTCCGGCGCTGTCACCCCCTCCGGCTCTCTGGTCGATACCTACCTGTACGACAACATGGCCAACCCCGCCATGTACAACTTCTACACTCAGGCCTACCCCAACGCAGCAGAGTACAACCTGCTGACCGAGGGTGCTGACGTGCAGGGCATGTACAGCGTCTATCAGGAAGGCATCTATCTGGGCTATCGCTACTTCGAGACCCGTTACGAGGACGTCGTCATGGGCACCGCCAAGGCCGGCGACTACAACTGGGCGACCACCGTCGCTTACCCCTTCGGCTACGGCGACAGCTACACCACCTTCGCATACTCCAACTTCAATGTGACCGAGTCTGACGATGCCTTCACCGTCACCCTGAAGGTCACCAACACCGGTAAGACCTTCTCCGGCAAGGAGACCGTCCAGATCTACTTCCAGTCTCCCTACACCGCTTACGACAAGGCCAACGGCATCGAGAAGGCCGCTGCAGAGCTGTGCGGCTTTGCAAAGACCGATGTGCTGGCTCCCGGCGCTTCGGAGGACGTGACCATCACTGTCCCGAAGAGCGAGCTGCGCACCTACGACGCAAACAACGCCAAGACCTACATCGTGGACGCCGGTGACTACTACTTCACTGCTGCCACCGACTCCCACAACGCAGTCAACAACATTCTGGCTGCCAAGGGCTACACCGTCGAGAACACCAACGGCCGCATGACCGAGAACGGCGACGAGTCTCTGGTCTGGAAGTGGACCAACGACACCCTCGACACCACCACCTTCGCCACCAGCGCAAACGGCACTGCCATCACCAACCTGTTTGACGAGTCCGACCCCAACAAGAGCAGCGACGCTCCCGGCAGTGTCACTTGGATGAGCCGCTCTGACTGGACTGGCACCTTCCCCACCGCTCCTGCACAGCTGACCGCCAACGAGCATCTGGCTGCAAGCCTCGCTTTCACCCAGTACGACGGCTCTGAGGCCAACAGCGTCGAGATGCCCACTCTGGGCGCAAAGAACGGCCTGACCCTCGCTTCCATGATCGGCAAGAGCTTCGACGATCCCGAGTGGGATACCCTGCTCGACCAGCTGACCTACAGCGAGATGGTCCAGACCATCACCCTCGGCTTCCATAACACCGCAGCCGCTGCCTCCATCGGCAAGACGGCCACCAAGGACGAGAACGGCCCGCAGGGTCTGACCGCTGCCCTGACCGGCGGTGCATCCGCAATGTGCTACACCTCCGAGGACGTCATGGCCGCAACCTTCAACACGGACCTCATCAACGAGGTCGGCCGCTGCATCGGCGAGGACTGCCTTGCAATGGGCTACTCCGGCCTGTACGGACCCGGCATCAATATGCACCGCACCGCTTACTCCGGCCGTAACTTCGAGTACTACTCCGAGGATCCCTTTGTGGCCGGCACCATCTGCGCTGCTGAGGTGCAGGGCATCCAGTCCAAGGGCGTCTACGTCTACCTGAAGCACGTGGCCCTGAACGACTCCGAGACCAGCCGCCGCGGCGTCAACACCTGGCTCAACGAGCAGACCGCCCGTGAGATCTATCTGGAAGTCGCCGACAAGGCCATCACCAACGGTGAGGCTTGGTGTGTCATGACTGGCTTCAACCGCTGGGGTGCTACTTGGTGCGGCACGAACGCCAACCTGCTGACCGGCTACCTGCGCGGCGAGCTGGGGATGCGCGGCATGTGCATCACCGACTTCTCCGGCTCCAGCCAGTACATGGATCTGGTGGACGGCCTGATCGCCGGCTCCGACATCTGGGACAGCCCGATGCCCAAGATCCACACCACCAAGGCTGCAAACTATGAGAACGATGCCTACATCGTCACTCAGATGCGCAACGCGATGCACCACATCCTCTACACCGTGGTCAACTCCAACGCCATGAACGGCTGGTCTTCCACCGATACCCTGAAGACCGTCACCCCGTGGTGGCAGACTGCCATCTATGCGCTCATCGCAGTGATGGCCGTCCTGACCATCCTGTGCGCATGGCAGCTGTCCAAGGCCAAGAAGGGTATGGTCGATACCGCTCCCGCAGCGAACCAGAAGTAATTCCCCCGCAGAGTTCCGCAACTGTTAAGACCAACGGCAGCCTGTCCCCCAAAATCGGCGGGCAGGCTGCCGTTTTCTGTAAAAAAGGAGACACCGCAAATGGGTGAACAAACCGCAAAGGCGTCGGGCCTGAACCGCGCCAAGACCTACCAGCTGGTGCTGTTCCCGCTGAACAACGGCGCAACGAACGTGTACTATGTGCTGGTGCTTTCCTACATCGCTACCTTCGGCAGTAAGGTGCTGGCCCTGTCCATGATCTTCGCTTCGGTCATGGTCACGGGAATGCGCCTGTTCGACGCCATTACCGACCCCATCATCGGCGCGTTGATGGACCGCACCAACGGCAGATTTGGCAAGTTCCGGCCCTTCATGGTCATCGGCAACCTCATCATGGCGGCCAGCATCCTCGTGCTGTACTGTCTGACCCCCCTCATCCCCGCCAGCTCGATGGGCCTGCGCTACGCCGCCTTTGTGGCCCTGTATGCGGTCTGGGTCATCGGCTATACCTTCCAGACCAGCTGCACCCGCTCCGGCCAGACCGTCCTGACCAACGACCCCAAGCAGCGTCCCCTCTTTACCATCTTCAACACCGTGGGCAGCCTGCTGGGCATGGGCGCGATGCAGTTCTTCGCCCCCATCCTCGCCAAGAACTATGAGGGCGGCTACGCCTCCGCAGGCTTCTTCCGCACACTGGCCCCTGTGGGCATCGTCATCTCTATCCTGCTCACCATTCTGGCCATCATCGGCATCTGGGAGAAGGACCAGCCCAAGTACTTTGGCATCGGCGGCGAGGCCAGCGAAAAGGTCAAGCTGCACGAGTACGTTCAGATCATCAAGAACAACAACCCCATGCAGCGCCTGATGGTGGCGGGTGCCGGCTGCAAGCTGGCCCTCTCCATCGCCACCAACACCACCGTCCTCTGTATGCTGTACGGCTGCATGATGGGCAACTACGACGGCCTCTACCTGCCCATGATGGTGCTGGGCTATGTCTTCAGCGTGCCCTTCTTCCTGCTCACCGTCCGCACCAGCCAGAAGGAGGGCCAGAAGGCCAGCCTGATGAAGTACGTCAGCGTGGCATTTATCTGCTACATCGGCGTGCTGGTCCTGCTGCTGCTCTGGGGCCGCAGCGACGCCTTCACCCTGTCCATCATGGGAGAAAACGGCCTGTCCATCAACCTGTACACCATCCTCTTCATCGCCTTCTTCGGCATCGGCTACGGCGCATACTACGCCACCGCCGATATGCCCATCCCGATGGTCGCCGACTGCTCGGACTATGAGACCTACCGCAGCGGCAACTACATCCCCGGCATCATGGGCACCCTGTTCAGCCTCGTGGACAAGCTGGTGTCCAGCCTGTCCGCTACCGTCGTGGGCATCGCGGTGAGCTTCATCGGCCTCGAAAGCCTGCCCACCCAGTACGACCCCTACACCCCCGGCATGAACTGGGTGGTCATCGTGCTGTTCTGCATCATCCCGATGGTGGCTTGGGCCGCCACCCTCATCGCCATGAAGGGCTACACCCTGACCGGCGAGAAGATGAAGGAGATCCAGGCCGTCAACGCCTGCCGCCGCGACGCGGTGGCCAAGGGCATGAAGCTGGACGAGGCCATAGCCAAGTGGCAGAGCATGGACCAGCTGCCCGCCGAGTACCGCAGCTGAGGCGCTCTTCCTCTGCCTGCGCGGGCGTAGAATAGAACCATGAGAAAAAGCACCGGTTTTCGTGAGAAAGCCGGTGCTTTTTGCGCGCTTCAGGACTCTTTTTCGGGGGTCTGCTGCCGCTGCCCGGCGCTCCCGACGGCTACTTCCTCGTTCTCGGCACCTTCTTCTCCAACTGCGGCGGCGATGTCCTGATCGACGGCGTCATGAAGCTCAGCGATAAGACAGTCGGCGGCCCCGCAAATGCCCTGAAATGCGGCAGAACGGAGGTGAAAAATTCCGGAGCAGTTGTAATTAAGAACGAATTGCGGTATTATATAATAGTTGAATTATACGCACCTGTCAGCAGGGCGTGACCATAGAGAGAGTGAAAAGGAAAACTGCGAATGAGATCTGCGGGAAGAAAACCGAAGCATGAGAGAAAAGTCGGCCCGGAAGAGAGACGGGGGCGCGGCTCTGGGTCGGCGCGTCCGCCTGAGCAGGAGAGCGCCGCTTGGGCAGAGCTGAACATCGTCGAAGAGGGCGGCGAGCCGGAAGAGGACAGCGAAGCCGAGGAGACAGAAGCCCCCCGGGAAAAGCGAGGACGCTTCCGCAGACATTGGAAGCGCCGCCTGAAGAGGAGACCGGCCTTTTCGTCCGTTCACGACTTCCTCAACAGCCTCCTCTCCTTCCGCCTTCTGTTCGAGGTCTTCGTGCAGAAGGTGCGCTGGCTCTTTGCCGTGGGCGTGGTGTGCACGCTGGGGTTCATGTTCGTACTTACCACCGTCAAGAGCTTTGGGGCCAGCACCACCATGTCCCTGAACTACGAGGAGAGCGTCACCGGCAAGACGCCCAACGGCGCACGCTTCAGCGAGTCGGAGTTCCTGACGCAGGAGTATCTCGAGGCCATCTTACAGGCCACCGGCCTGCAGGACGACCTGACGACTGCCGACCTCGCGGACTGCATCTCCATCAGCCCCACCACCAGCCGGATCGTGACCAAGGAGGACGATTATTACATCAGCTCGTCCTATTATCTCTCGGTCAAGCTGCCGTGGACGCTCTGGGGGAAGATCACGGTGCAGGACTTCCTCGACGAGATATGCCGGGTATACCTCAAGCGGTTCACCGCAGATTACCGGGTCAACGCCACCTCGCTGGACATCGACGATGACTACAGCGACATGGACTACGAGGAGATCGGCTCCTACTTCAGCATGATGATCGACCGGGTCAACAACTACCTCACGGTGCGCAACGATCAGGACGGCTCCTATCTCTCCGCCAGCGGCCAGAGCTACAGTGCCATCAAGAAACAGGTACAGAACCTGCAGGGCTATACCCTCCGGGAATACCAGAGCTACATCTGGGAAAAAGGCGTGGCCAAGAACAATTTCCGCTGCATCGACGACCTCAACGAACTGAACCGCACCCTGCGGTGGGACGAGATGAGCGACTCCCAGAAGAGCGCGATCTACATGACCATTCTGGACAACTACAACAACAAGATGGTCTCCTCGGTGCTCATCCCCACCTATGACAACGACGGTGCGTTCTATATGTCCCGCACCAAGATCGGCATCGACGATCTGGCCCTGCAGGCCAACGAGCTGCTCAGCTCGGCGGTGGAGGCCCAGAAGAGCATCGCCACCAACAACACCAAGGTCACGGCGCTGGAACAGTCCACCGAGTCGTATGAGGTACAGATGGCGCAGGCCATGGTGGACAACATCACCCAGCAGCTCGCGGACATCGTGAGCGCGACACGGGAGCTGGACGCCGACTGCTACGCCCAGCGCATCCACAGCTATCTTATGTTCAGTGAGCCGCAGATGTCTTTCATGCAGCGCTATAACGTGAAACGCAGCGTGATGCTGGCCGCGCTGGTCTGTGCGGTCTGCTATCTGGGCGCAGTCGTCCAAGCGTGCGTCCGGCGCCAGCGCCAGCGGATGGAGAACGAATAATATCCGTCTCTGGGACAGGATGGAGGAAGAATGAAAAGTTTTGATTTGCTGCGCTACCTGAAAAAATGGTGGTTCGTCATCATGCTCGTCACGGCGGTGGGCTGTCTGGGCGTGTATGAGTTTATTTCGTCGCGGCAGTCGTACACGGCCACAGCCGTTATCCAGTACGCAGGCCCCAACGCCAGCGAGGGCCTGAACGCCGACGGAACAAGGATCGACCCTTCCGAGATCACCTCGGCATCGGTCATCAACAAGACCATTCAGGATCTGGGCCTGACGGCCAGCACCGAGTCCATCCGCCCCCGGATCTCGGTGCAGGAGGTCATCCCGGAGGACGAAGAGACCAAAAAAGAGACGGCTCTTTCCAACGGCGACGAATACGAGTATTATCCCACGACCTACGCGGTCTCCTTTACGGTGGACAGCAAGGACGCCACCGACTACGCCCGCAATGTGCTGGACTCAGTGCTGACGAACTACTTTCAGTATTACAGCGAGACCCATGTGGACGCGGATATTTTCCCGAACAATGCCAGCAACGTCTCGGTGGCGAACTACGAGTATATTGATTGCGTGGAGATCCTGCGCAACAACGCCAACGAGAGTGCGGCTTTTCTGCGAAAAAAGGCAGAAGAGAAATACGGCTTTTACAGCGTGAAGTCGGGCTATTCCTTCTCGGACCTCGTATCGGAGTATGAATATCTGACCCAGAACGCCCTGAACGACCTTTACGCCTACGTTATCAACAATAAGCTGGTGCGAGACCACACCCTTCTGGTCAACACCAAGAAGAACGCCATCCTGCGCTACCAGCTTCAGATCGACAGCCTGAACAACAATATCTCTGAGGCCAAGGACATCATCGACCAGTTCGGCGACAAGACGCTGGACGGCGCGGCGGTCTATTCGGCCAACCGGAACGCCGACGGCGGCGAGACCCAGATCATCACCGATGTGGTGCGGGACTACACCACCCAGCCCTCCGGCGATGTTACCACCACCTACGATAAGCTCATCCGGCATTACGCCGACCTCCACGCTGAGCGCATCGACGCCGCCATCGCGCAGGGAAAGGCACAGGAGATCCTGGACGCCTACGCCGACGTGACCCGGAACACCGACCCCGCCAGCGCCGAGGCCCAGTGGGCCAGCGACCGCATCGACGAGCTGGTGCAGAAATTCACCAGCCTGTATGAGCTTTCCATCGAGACCGTTGAAGAGTTCAATCAGGTCAACGGTGCGGACAACATCAAGATGAAGAACAGCATCGTGGTCAACGCGAAGCTCAACCTGAAGCTCTATGCGGCCCTGTCGGTGATACTGTTCCTCTTTCTGGGCTGCTTCTGCGCCATCTTCCTCGGACGTCTGGGCGATTTTGTGGACTACTATCTCTATGTGGACAAGAAGAGCGGCCTGCCCAACCGCGAGCGCTGCGACGCCATGGTGGACCGCTACAGCACCGTTCGTCTGAACGGCCAGTTCACCGTCATCCACATTCAGGTCGACCTCTCGGGGATGAGCCGCAACGACGGCGACAAGGCGCTGCGGGCGCTGGGCGACCAGCTGCAATACGTCTTCCGGACGCTGGGCTTTGTGGGCTACAACGGCGCGGGACACTTCATCGTCCTGCTGGAAGATTGCAGCATCGACTTGGCAAGGAACTGCGTCGACCGCCTGAGCAATCTGCTGGCCAAGACCGAGCTGGCCGTGTTTGGCCCCTGCGTCTTTGTGGGCGTCTCCAACTCGGCGAAGGATGACGCTTACGAGATCCGCGCCCTGCTGCGGCTGGCCATCCGCCGCTGCGCGGACGCAAAGGCCCGTCAGGAGACCGAAAATGCAAGGAAGGCGGCTGAGTCGTCGCCGCTGAAGAGCGAAAGCTGAGAGTGATTTATGGGAAAGATGAGTAAAAAAATTCTGGCAGGGCTGCTGGCCGTCGTGCTTGTGCTGGGCGGCATCCTGCTGTACAATCTGCAGATGAATAAGAGTTTCATCACGACGTTTTATTCGGTCACGGTGGATAAGCCGGTAGAAGACCTGCGCATCGTTCTGCTGTCCGACCTGCATCTCCACGAATACGGCGAAGACAATGCCGACCTTGTGCGGAAGATACAGAACCTTGCCCCGGACCTCATCGCGGTGGCGGGCGATATGAACATCGACACGGACACCGATTACCACGTCGTGCTCGACCTGATGCACCAGCTGGTGGACATCGCGCCGGTATACTACGCCCCCGGCAACCACGAGTGGGGGGGACGGTACGCGGGCGGCAGCGACGCCCTTTTTGACGACATTCAGGCCACCGGCGTCCACTGGCTGAACGGCAATTACGAGGACGTGGAATTCAAGGGCAGGAAGCTGCGCATCGGCGGCTTTTTCGAGTGGCCCCGCGCCCAGCTGGAGCGGGAAAACTCCCGCGCAGTGGCCGACGCCATGAACGGCGAGACGAACGAGCTGGACGACGTCTGCACCATCCTCATCTGCCACTGCCCGGAGGCTCTGGACACCTCGCTGGAGCTGTACCAGTTCGACCTTGTGCTCAGCGGCCACGCCCACGGCGGACAGGTGCGCATCGGCAGTCAAGGCCTCTGGTCTACCAGTCAGGGCTTTCTGCCCAAGTACACCAGCGGGGTCAACCAGATGGGGGAGTCGCAGGTGGTCATCAGCCGCGGCCTCGGCGATTCGGAGCCGTTCCCGCGCATCTTCAACCAGCCGGAACTGGTGGTCGTGGATGTGAATTGAGCTACGGCGAGGGACAAGACAGGAATGTTAGAACGAATGGATGTATTTGAGAACAAAATTGTAAAGATAGGCGGGATGGGGCTGTATATAGTACTCATGACCGTGAGTTTCTACTGCGCCTGCTATCGGTTGCCGGTAGGTTTGAAGTATGCCATCAATATGCTGGTTTTCGGCTGGGCATGCGCAATGTTCTTCATCCATCCGCTATTTGAAAGAGCAAAATTTTGTATGCGCTTTTTTTTGCTTTTTTCTTTTCCCTATATGCTGTTTTGGATGTGGTCAGTGGGTATCTGGATCTCGGAATTTCAAAACTTGGCGTTTATTGTTCGCGGCTCCCAGAATGTCATCTATATGATGACAAATCTGCTGTTTGTGGCGGGTGCGATTTATCTGTTTGGTAAGCATACACTGACGCTGACGGTCGTGGGTATGACAGTCGCAAACGGCCTTGTGGCTCTGCAAGTCGCAGCTCGGGCGGGCATCGGGACTTTTATCTCGGAGTACATCCGTCTGCTCGTCACATTCGCAGACGACACTGGTAGTGCAATGCGTTCGATGGAACTGCATGATATGGTCTATGGCTGGGGTGTTTGTGCCGTTTACTATCTTATCCACAAAGAAAAAAATTGGAAGATTCAGATTTTTTGTCTTGCTGTGAGTTGGCTTTTTTTTACAATGGGATTCAAGCGTATCGCAATTCCAGCAGTCGTGGGTGCGATTGGCATATATTATGTGATGTACTGGCTGAAGCCAAAACATCTGTGGACGCTGGCGACCATTGCGGCGGCTACGGTGGGCGTGCTGATTTTTCTTTATCTCATCTCTATCAAGACCCATGTTTTCTTTGATTTCTGCGATAAGCACGAAATCAATTTGATGAGCCGTGACGTACTGTTCACTTACTACGAGGATTTTTATCAGCTGTCGCCGACGTATCTGGGACAAGGTATCCGTTTTATCTATGCCTACGGTACAGAACATCAGAACGACCGCATTATGGTGAATGCAGTCCATAACGTCTATCTGGAATTTTACATTGAAGTTGGCTTTTGGTGCTGGTGGATTTGGATATTCTATGAGCTGGCATTCCGTATACACCGGGTCAGTAAATGGTACGGAGATATTCCCGCATATGCCCTTATGGCGATGAACTTTTATGTGTTCTTTACATTTCTGACGGATAATACTTCATTTTATTTTCCCAATAATGTCCTGTATCGGATGGCGGTCATGGTGTGGTGTTTTGAAGTGGCAGAAAAGAGAGCGAGGACACTGGAAATCAATGAACTAATAAAGGGTGGTATACATGAAAACAATTGCATTCGTAGTCCCGTGGTCTGGTAAACTGCCGGACTATTTTCAGGTGTGGCTTCAGAGCTGTGCGAGCAACCCGTCAGTGGATTTTCTTCTCTTTACATCTGAACCGATGCCCGGGTCAATGCCGGAAAATGTGAAGCATTTCCCACTTGATTTTGAACAGCTGCGGGGGATGTTTCAGGCTAATTTTGATTTTCCCATTTGTATGGATACACCCTATAAGTTCTGCGATTTCAAGCCATCCTATGGTGAGGTGTTTGCAAAGTATTTGAGCGGGTATGATTTTTGGGGACACTGTGATATAGACCTGATTTGGGGTGACATCCGCCGATTTGTTACCGAGGATGTCCTTGAACAGTATAATCGCATTTATACCCGAGGACATTGTACCATCTATCGGAATATACCGGAAGTAAATGCGTGGTATCGGACACTTCCTCATGAAGGACTGCTGGACTGGAAGTATGTTTTTACGCACGAGGGTTCATTCTGCTTTGACGAGTGGGGGGATGGTGGACTTTCCCGTATTATAAAAGAAAACGGTATCCCGAATTATAATGTGATGGATATGGCGGATTTGGACGTCTCCAAAGGATGGCTGTCACCGCGATTGATTCCGGAGTATCAGTCGGAAGAAACGAATTATTTTGAGTGGCAGAACGGAAAGCTTTGGGTGTGTACCGCAGAGGGAATGCGCAAAGAAGTGCTGTATGTGCATTTCCAGAAGCGGAAGCTGACATTCGAGCCGTACGACAAAGACCATTTCTATCTTTTTGCGGTGGGTCTTATTTCGAGCGACCGCAGCCACATAGGCAAGCGCGACCACCAGAAGGAAAAGAACTTTGAGAGAAATTACTGGAAAAACCGTATCATTGGAAAATTGGGCAGGATGTGTAAGGGGTTGAAGCGATGAAGGTCTTGATGATAAACAAATTCCTCTACCCCAACGGCGGCTCAGAGACATACATCTTCGAGCTGGGAAAGCAGCTGGAAAAGATGGGCCACGAGGTGCAGTATTTCGGGATGGAGCACGAGGGCCGCTGTGTGGGCAACCGGGTGGGGGCCTACACCAGCAGCATGGATTTCCACGGCGGAAGCAGGCTGGCGAAGCTTACATATCCGCTCAAGACCATTTATTCCTCCGAGGCCCGGCAGAAGCTGCGGCTGGTGCTGGATGATTTTCGACCGGATGTTATCCACCTCAACAATTTCAACTATCAGTTGACGCCCAGCGTCCTCCTTGAGGCGGACAAGTGGCGGCGGGAGAGCGGACAGCCCTGCCGCATCCTCTATACCGCCCACGACTACCAGCTGGTCTGCCCGAACCATATGTGCTGCCGGGTGGATGGTCAGGTCTGCGAAGACTGCCTCAGCGGGAAGTCTGCCTCCTGCATCCGGCACAAGTGCATCCATGGCTCTGCCGCCAAGAGCGCCATCGGCGCTGCGGAGGCGGCGTTCTGGCGGTGGAAAAAGGTCTATAAAAAGCTGGACGCCATCGTCTGCTGCTCGGAGTTCATGAAGAAAAAGCTGGACACTGACCCCATCCTGCGGGGCAAAACGGTGGCCCTGCACAACTTTATTTCCACAAAAAAAGCGCCGGATGTGGAAAAACAGGACTATGTGCTCTACTTCGGACGCTTTGCAAAGGAAAAGGGCGTCGAAACCTTTGCAAAAGCCTGTAAAGCTCTGCCGGACATCCCCTTTGTGGCGGCGGGCAGCGGCCCGCTGGAAGGGGAGCTGGCCGGTATCCCGAACCTGAAAAATGTGGGCTTCCAGTCGGGCGAGGCGCTCCGGAAGCTCATCGCCGGGGCAAGGTTCAGCGTCTACCCGTCCGAGTGGTACGAGAACTGCCCCTTCTCGGTGATGGAGTCGCTGATGTACGGCACGCCGGTACTGGGCGCGGACATCGGCGGCATCCCGGAGCTGATCGACGCAGGAGAGAACGGCGAGCTGTTCGAGAGCGGGAACGCCGATGCGCTGGCCGGAAAGATAAGAGCACTCTGGGGCGACCGCGCCAGACTGGACGCCTACACAAAGGCCTGCGGCAAGACCCGCTTCGACACCGTGGAGGCGTATGCGGAAAAGCTGATGCGCCTGTACCAAGGGTAATATGGAGGAGAAGGAATCATGGCAACCAAGAAACTGAACGGAACCGTTATCGTCACCTATCGCTGCAACGCGCGCTGCACCATGTGCAACCGCTACAAGGCCCCCTCGAAGCCCGAGGAAGAGATCAGCCTCGAGACCATCCGCAAGCTGCCGCCCATGTACTTTACGAACATCACCGGCGGCGAGCCGTTCATCCGCACCGACCTGAAGGACATCGTGCGGGAGCTGCGGAAGAAGTCGGACCGCATCGTCATCTCCACCAACGGCTTCTTCACCGACCGCATCCTCGACCTGTGCAGGGAGTTCCCGGACATCGGTATCCGCATCTCCATCGAGGGCCTCGAGCAGACCAACAATGAGATCCGCGGCCTCGCCGATGGCTACAACCGCGGCTACACCACCCTGAAAAAGCTCCGGGAGATGGGGATGAAGGACGTGGGCTTCGGCATGACCGTGCAGGACAAGAACGCTCCCGACCTCGTGCCCCTCTACCGCCTGTCGGATGAGATAGGGATGGAGTTTGCCACCGCCACCCTGCACAACAGCTTCTATTTCGTGGAGGCCAAGAACATCATCCACGACCGCCCGATGGTGGCCAAGAACTTCGAGGCCCTCATCAACGAGCTGCTGCGGAGCAATTCGCCCAAGAAGTGGTTCCGCGCCTACTTCAACCATGGACTTATCAACTATCTTTACGGCCAGAAGCGTCTGCTGCCCTGTGATATGAGCTTCGACACCTTCTTCATCGACCCCTACGGCGACGTCATGCCCTGCAACGGCACCAAGGACAAGGAGGTCATGGGCAACCTGAACACCCAGAGCTGGGAGGAACTGTGGAGCAGCCCCGAGGCCGACGCGGTCCGCGCCAAGGTGCGCCACTGCGACCGCGCCTGCTGGATGATCGGTTCGGTCTCGCCCGCCATGCACAAGTACATCTGGAAGCCGGGCTTCTGGGTGCTGACCCATAAGCTCAAGGCCCTCTTCACCAAGACCCCCTACAGTATGTACGAGCTGAAGGTCTGCCGCGACTACCGCGACGGCAGGGTGACGAAGGAGGAGCTGGACCGCTGCTCCACCTGCGACCTCAACTGTGTGGTCAACAACGGCCTGAGCGCCGCCTCGCAGGAGCAGCTGCGCCATAAGTCCGGCGAGGAGATCGTGGACGCTGATCTTGCAAGCCAGCTTAGACAGTGAGGGAGAAGCCGATGAAGATACTCATCATTCGTCCGTGGCCCAGCCTGCTGGACGTGACCAAGAACACCTACAACATTCAGGAGGTGGGGCTGGCCAAAGCGCTGGTCAAGCGGGGCCACTCTACTGACATCCTGTTCTGGACGGACGGGGATGAGATGACCGTGGAGGTGGAGGCAGAGGGCGGCAAGCCCATCCGGGTCTTCTACCGCCACGGGAAAGTCCTGCTCAAGAACGTCTGGTTCAGCGGGCAGGATGCACTTTTCGCCCAGTACGATGTTTTGCAGACCGCCGAGTACAATCAGATGTTCTCATGGCATCTGGCCGGGAAGTACCCCGAGAAAACGGTCATCTACCACGGCCCCTACTATTCGCCCTTCAACAAGAACTACAACCGGATGTGCAGGGTGTTCGACGCCTTTTTCGTGGGGCGCTACCGCCGCCGGGGCACCCGGTTCCTGACCAAGAGCGAGCTGGCCCGGAAGTTCCTGCTGGAAAAACGGCTCTCGCCGGAGCAGGTGACGACGGTGGGCGTCGGCATCGACGCCGAGCTTCTACGCGACCGTCCGGACGCCGGGCAGACCGAGCTGGAAGGGAAGATGCGCGCCCAGAAAAAGGGTCTGAAGCTGCTCTACATCGGCCGCATCGAGCCGCGCCGCGACCCCTTCTTCCTGCTGGACGTGCTGGCCGAGGTGCGGAAAAGCGACCCCGACGCCTGTCTCTACCTCATCGGCGACGGGGACGAGGCGTATCGGGACAGCGTGAAAGCGGCCATTGGGGAAAAGGGGCTGACGGACTGGGTCTTTTGGCAGAAAAAAGCCCCGCAGTACCAGATGAAGGGGGTCTACCAGCAGGCCTGTCTCTTATACACATCTCCGAGCCCACGAGACCG